>Ga0208089_1000193_pt1 | contig 16172 bp, 27 predicted proteins | sample LakMenEpi29Jun12_FD_150744 | JGI IMG/M metagenome (GOLD analysis project Ga0208089, IMG submission 150744) | Freshwater microbial communities from Lake Mendota, WI - 29JUN2012 deep hole epilimnion (SPAdes) | ecosystem: Environmental > Aquatic > Freshwater > Lake > Epilimnion/Euphotic zone ... | reverse complement strand
AATCAAAAGGCCGCCTCCTCCATCTTGCGCCCCCTCAGGAAGTGACACCGCTTTCTTTTTACTCATTCCCCCCCACTCTATGCTCGCCGCGCATCAAATCCTGACCAAATGTGCGGGCGTAGTTCGTCTTTGCCATAAATCTCCCTAGCCAAGTGGCTAGTATTTTGTCAAATATATAATGAATTCTACAAAAACGCTTGACTTTCTATATAGAGTAGTGTATAATTCTATATAGAAACAGCGTTGAAAGACTCAAGAAAAGGAACATGAAAATGAAAATCATTACATTAGAATTTGTACTCTCACACGGCAAGCAACCCAATGGTTTTGGTAACTGGGCGTTTCGTATCAACAGCGAAACCAAGTTTTTCTCCGGCAACTATGCCGACACCAAGCGCATGGCAGTCGAGTACGCAAAGATGGTCGGGGCTACCTCCGTCACGGTTCTACCATGAAGCAAGAACGGAAGCCCAAGATGCTTAAATCAGAATCCATAACCATCAGCGTTCACCTTGGAACCGGCGACGAAGGCGAGTTACGCAAACAAGCGCTGGAAGCCCTCGCTGCTCAAGCCGGCCACATCCACAACGGTAATCCATCAATCGGACGCTGGATCGTTGCCCAGGCAGATAAATGGATTGAACAAACCTACCAAGCAATCAAACAGACAAAGGACAAGTGAGCAAATGGCTGCAATGGAATACCGCGATCAACCGGTTGAGGCAAGAGAACAATTAAAGCGAACAATTGCCCCATCTTGCCCCACAGACCGTACCGTCTACATTTACGCATTGTGTTCCCCAGGAACGGGCAACATTAGATACATTGGCAAAACCGTTAACCTGAAGACTAGATTAGCTGCTCATTATCGCGAGCGCGGCACCAAATACAACATGAATCCTTGCAAGAAATGGATTGACCAACTCAAGAAAGAAGGTCAGCGTCCTGACGTACTTGTTTTAGAAGAAACAACGAGTAAGCAATGGCAAGAACGAGAACGGCAATGGATTTCTACCCTCATCGAACACGGCGTTAGCTTACTCAACGTTTCCTCCGGCGGTCACTCCGGCAAATGGATAAAAACTTATGGAGCTTGGAGCGAATCTCCCGCCGACAAAAGTGATTTATAGCGAATCGCCAACGGAGAGATAACCATCTCTTACGAGATTCCTACCTTCCCACTTCATACGCAATGATCACCGCCAGCAGCGTCAACAGTAGCAACGCCGCGACGGTTTCCAGGTTCATCGCTTCACGCCAACGGCGGCGGCAATCTCGTCAAGCGTCGCTTGGTTGGCGGCTTGGTGGTCGGCCCAGGTGTATGGCGCATCCCCTGTCACCTCGTACACTGCGCCGGGATTGACAATGCTCTCTACGCCATACACCACCGGAATCCCGCGCCGCCTTGCCTCTGCCACCTCCGCATCAGCACCTTTCGACTCACCGGGAAGCCGTACAACCAAATCTGCCACACTCACCATTGTCATGCACCATTGCATCCAACGTTCATAACTGGCGGGGTGGCGCTCGTCAACGTAGTGACTCAGCAGCGGTGCAATCGGCTGGTGGCCGGCGTCACGCAACACAGCAAAGGCGTCAATCTGCACGTTGACGGCGGCTTGTTTGTCGTCGTAGCCGCTGTAGGGCGATGCGATGTAGATGATCATGGCCTACACCCCATCCACATAGTAATCAATATCGTAGTTCATCGCCAGCGGATTGAGCAGGTTGACGAATACAGCCTCGTTTTGGCCGCAGTAGACGCGCTTATCTGTCTCATTTTCGCCGCTCAAGTCCTCGACAATGCCCTGCGCTTTTGTCGCCATAAAGAAGCGCTTAAGCGATGTGCTACCCGATTTAAGTAGCACCACCTGATCGCCGTCCACTTCCGCCTGGATACGCCAGCCGTAAATCACAATGCGCAGACCCGCGCCAGGTGCGGCAATGACGGCGGTGCCGTCGCCACTTGTGTTGCGTGTACCAAATGCTCGTGCCATGTTATGCTCCTGGCAAATTAAACGGAATCACCGACCCGTCCAAACTAAATTCGCCGAATGTGCCACCGCTGTGCGTCGAGAACAATCCGTACCGCGTATTGTTGATGATACTGGTGTCGGCGACCGTCTGGTCAGTTCCGCGTTGAACGCCGTTATACCAAAGCTGAAAGGTGTTGCCGATCGGTCGGCGAATTTCGATTTGAGCGTTGGCGGTAAAGGCCACGGTCACACGCGGAATCAGGTTGGTGTATATACCTGCAACGCATTTATCCAGCGTTACGCCTACGCCATCATGGTAGGCGTGCAAAAAATTTTGTGGGTTGCTGGCGCTGTCCAGTAGTGCCACAACGCCCGCCAGTCCACCCGTTGTGATCGTAGCAATTTTTGCGGCGGCCGCTTCATTGCTGCTCGATCCACTCAGCGATGCAAACAGAGTGGCGGTAACAAATGGCCTTAGCGAAACGTTGTCCACAGTTCCGCTTGCCGTGCTGCTGGCGCTAACTCCGTTGAACGATGCAAAAACCGCCAAAGCATCGGCAGCGTACCCCGTTCCAATCCCAGTCAGACTAGGGCCGTAAGCATATCCTCCTATCCCCGCCCGAAATGATCCGGCACTAATTGACACTATATCGAAACTTAGTCGGTGGTATCTACCCACAATTGCAACTGATTGACGAATCCAGTTTGCAGATCCCGCCTCCTTTGCGGCAACGCCGCCTCCAATGGTCCAGCCTGCATCCTTTGTCCACGCGGTATCTGTATCAAATCCATTATTCGTCAGCAGCTCGCTGCCCAGCGCCGGCACGTTGTACGCGTTGCCCCCGCTCACGGCCCACGTTGCGCCCGTCCAGACATTCGCAGCCGCGCCGCCTGGCGCAAACATCGGCAAAAATCCATTGCCTAGCATCAGTTCAGCGCCTCCTGCACATCCGCCGCACGCACGACGCCCAGCCCCAGCGTCATGGCAATCGAATCGCCGGGAATCGTCGCTGTCCATGCCGGATCGGGTTCGGTTGCCTGCATTAGCGCCGCGAGTGCGGCAAGGCTCTGCTGGCTCAAATCAGACGCTGCAATCCCCACGTACATTTGTAGCGCAACGCGGTCACCAGCCTCAGCGGCCTTCTGCACATCATCCCGATAGCCAGGGATCATGTACAATGCTCGCGCCTCTGCCGGCGTGATTGCGCCGAATAGGTCGCGGATGCCCAGGCGCTTGGCAACCTGCTGCTGCGGCGCCGGATTCGCCACCTGTGGCCGCTCATTGAAAAGCGCCGCAACAGCGGGGTAATTGTCGCCAAGCGCCTGCATGGCGACGTTGCTATCGATTTCGGCTCTAATAATGTCTTTCCGTGCCATAAGCCCCTCATTTCGACTGACAATAGGCGATTATCCGCCCGCCATCAACAATTTCGGCAACCACGACAAATCAACGCCTTGCCACAATGCCAGTCCGATCAGCGACGCCACGCCGACAATCATTGCAATGCGGGTTGGTGTGTCCGCCGTCCGCCATGCGTCTCGAAGTAGTTGCATTTTTGCCTCCAACTGAGAATCATTCTAGCTAACGATAGTATAGCACAGGTTTTCGGAAAGTTCAATGGGTAATTACAATGTAATTACACGCTAAAATACTGCTTACCAATCATCGCCTTGTAATCGGGTGTAAATAGTACAGGTTCTATTTGAACTGCTCCATCTCTCACAATAAAAAGTGTCACGCCCTGAATCCAATCGGGATCGGTCATATACTCCGGTGATAAATCGCATAAGCAAGGTGCCTCCTGCGAAACAACATGAGCATTCCCCACCCGGGTCTGAAAGCGCCCCGCCCGATGCACATGGCCGGTGATGGTAGAGATACTGTAGCGCCGTTGCTCCTGTTCCAATCGTGCCGTGTAGCCGGCCCACTTGCTGACTCTGGTGCCATGTGTGACTTCCAGCACATGGCCGAACCGTACCCGTAATTCAGCGTAGTCAATGCCGTAGCGGCGCAACTTCATCAACTCTGGCAACTCAAGCGCCGCAATGCCAAACAGGTCAGGATTCGCCCAGAGCTTGCGCCGTAGTCGGTCTTCGTGGTTCCCCGGCACTTTGATTTTACGCGCCTTGCCCAATGCCGCATTCAGTGGAGCCACGCATTCAACGTGCCAGGTATCAATCTCGTCTTGTGTTCTGGCGGTGCGATTCGGGTTTTTGTCGAAGCGGCTCAACTGGTAAAAATCAACATCGTCGCCGTTGTAAATCGCTACGTCCGGTTGCCACCACTTCGCAATCTTGGCGGCCAGGGCGATGGCGTTACGATCATGATACGGCGCATGAATGTCGCTGAACACAATGCCGCTAACGTTGCCGGTTACGGTGATGGTGCGTTGATATTCCCGCGCCGCTGTGCCTAACTTCTTGCGAATGCGTTCGCGCTGTTCGGGGTTGCGGTTGAATAGCCCACGCCACGCGGCGCTCGTCAGGTCAATGTCGAAGGCGTCATTGACGGCCCTACCCACATTGGCGAGTGTGTCGAATCGTGGCGCCAGTTCAAGCGCCTTTGCAAACAGTTCTGCGTTATCTCTCTGTGGTTCGGTGTCGGCCGCGATGTCGTGAGCGGTGTTCTGCTCAGTCATCATTTTTGCGCCCTCAATCTCCGCCACAAGTGCCACGCGTGAAAAAGTAAAGCCGCCAGTAGTAGAAATCGCATGACGACAATCCAAGCCCGAAAATCCTCAATGTCGAGTACCGGATTAGCGCCGGTTGTCAGTACCAGTAACACCATTGTGGCAAATTCGACAAAAAAGCATAACGCCTGTGATAACGCCACGTTGGTGCGTCGCCGCATGGCCCAGAACAGGAGAGATAGCCCAGCCACCAACAGAAACGCTGCGGCCAGAATGTGGTAGAGGATGCTCATGATCAGGCGAATGTCCATGTTATCCCCCCACTGCCATCAGAACATACAGCCCATAGCCCAGTAGCAGCGCAATGACAACCAGCGTCGCAACAATCCGGTTTGACTGGCGTTCGCTCAGTAGCGGCTTTGCTACATTCCCGGCGCGCTCAATTTGCTCCACGCGCCTGGTGAGTAGGATAATCTCCATTTTCGTGCGCTGCTCACTGAGCGCTATTTCGTTCTGTAGTGCATAGATCGCCTTCGTCAAATCTTGCATTTGAGTAGCCAGCCGATCATCAATACGTTCCTCTCGCATGGTACTTTTCTCCCCTATACTGCTAGGAAAATAGCGCAGAGGCGTTGTGCCGGCTGGCGCCGCCGAACGAACAGCCTGCAATATGTTTCCGACATTTGAATAGTTGCGCGCTACCAGGCGCGCTGTACGCCATGCTGCAATGTCGGTGATCTCGGTGATGTAGGCATAACAATCATGACTATATAGCTTCTGCAATTCGTCGATAAACAGCAACGATTCGCACGAATTGAAAAAGCTCCACTCTACGGCGGCGGTTGATAGATATTGCGCTAGGGTGCGGACGGACATTGACTTGCCATCGGTCACTATTCCAGCCGCCCCGCTATGCCCGACAAACCAAAATCCCTCAATCGGCTCGTCAGCATCTTCAATGCACTGGCGTAATTCGTCCTCGGTATGCGCCAGCAGTGGCCGCTCGAAGCAGTTGATCAGTGTCGCCACCTCGCTGGATTGCGCCGTTAAATCGGACTGCGGTGGTGCGAAGACGAGAACGGACATTAGCGCATGGCCTCACGGATCTTATTAGCGTAAAATTGCGCCTGACCAGGGCCATTGTAGATTTTAGCAAAACCCAGCAAATCGCCAGCGACGAGACAAGCAAGCGCCCCACTATGCTTAAAATACTGGAACATGGCCCGCAATTGTGCCTCTTCAGACTGCTGGAACTCATGCGCCATCACCCTCGCGGAACTGTATCCACAAGCAGCATGGTTGAACCCCATGATCTGCCCAGCGCCATAACTAGCCGCTTCAAAGGCCGCACGCTCGGCAATGTCGGCGGCTATCAATTGCGCCTGGTACTCCATATCCTGGTTGCCGTGGAATGTCTTCCACTCGCCACCCACGTTGACGCGGTGGCCGTCGCCATTCCAAGCCGGATCGCCCATCTGGAAATGTTCTTGAAACAGGGCGCTGAATCGTGCCTTGAACACATGCGGCTCAAAACGCATGATCAGCCGCCCGTTGCGGAAGCCCGACCCGCCACTCTCAATTTTGATGACAGCTTTCGCCACTCGCTCATCAACGCCATATTCGGCGGCAAGTTTGGTGATGATGGCGGCGCGTTGATCCTGCGTTGATTCATTGTTGATCGTCGGCTTGGCACGGCTCACCCATTTGGCAGAGACCCAGCCACCCAGCCCACCGTAGTTCACCTGTAGCCAGTCGGGTTGCTCACCAATGACGACAACCTTTTCGGCGGTGTCGATTTCGGCCAGCACATTACTGGTGGTGTTCGGCCCGGCGCGCAAGCGCAGGAAAGGCGATGCGGTGACGTAGCCATGCCAGTCAGCCGGCGCTGGCAGCACTTGTGGCTGTGCCTCTCGCCATTGATAGCCAAGCGCGACGGCGGCGCGTAGGTCGTCATGCACGCCGGCCAAATCGCAGAACCCCCATTTGTCGAAGTTGGGCCAGCGATAGAGTACCAACGCTCGGATCTGCTGATTGCCTGGTTGCTCATTCCACCAGTTGATCTCAGCGTAGGCATTGCGCACCCACCCACTGTTGACGTTGGCCCACGGCACATCCTGATCAGTTTCGGTGATGTAGACCGGCAAATGGCGTTTGTTGCCGGGGATGGCCGACATAAAATCACGGTACGCCTTGAAATGGTAATACCGGTCGGGGTGGCTCTGCATCTTTTCGTCACTGTAAACCAGCGCGGGATCGACGCCATGCGTGTAGGTGTGCAGCGTGATGCCGTCGCAATTACACAGCCGCACCAGTTGCGCGAAATAAAACAGCCAGTCGCCAGCGTCCATGTTCCACGGCGCAACGGCGGCAATACAGACGATGGCGTCAGGCTGTACGCGCCGGATGGCGTTAGCCGCCTGGTTGAAACCATCGGTGTAATCATCGAACGCAATTGCGCCTTCCTGGTGGTGATTGGGCTCATTGCCGATGATCCAGATTTTGCAGCCCCTGCTATTGCGCGCAAGGTTGGCAACGTCCTGGGCATACTGCGCATATTGCGACGGTGGCGGTAGCGTGCCATTGCCGTAGGAGTGATTCAGGCGTACAATGACGCCTAGCCCCTGGTCAGCGTAGCGCCGATAATCCTTGCCGCCCTCGCTGACGAGTTCGGTAAACACAACCCAGCCGCGGCCACCGAGGATGTGTTCGCCGCCGGGATCATGGATGCCGTACAAAAACTTAGAGGTTGACATTTTCACCTTCCCACGGTGCGGCGATTGGCCCCCACCATTGTCCGACATGACAAGAAATATCCAAAAATGACGGGTGATTCGTTGTGTCATCCCATGCCGCTGTGCAATCACTGTTGGTGGTAGTTAGCGCGCCTCGATACCACCAATTCACCGTTCCCTTGAACCAGTATGTTCCCGGTATCGTAGGTGCGTCCGTCTCGCCATTGCGGTGACTATAGGCAGACGACTTTCGCGAGTTCCACCGGGAGATAGCCTGTTCTCTAGTCGAAAATCCGTTTAACTCAAGCGCACAATTCTCGTAGTCCAGGCACTCAACCAGCCAACGCCAGTGACGCTTGTAATCGCTGCTGGTGTCGTGCTTTACTTGTGCATCGCCGCCGCAAAACGGACAGGGCAATAGTTGATTCATTCAATCGCCCCCAACTCGCCGATAACCCCGGCAACGACTTGGCGATAACGTGCCACCAGATTACGCAGCGCTAGATTTTGAGCGTGCAGCGCGGCCACGTCCGGTGGCGGGTCAACCGGATCAACCGGCGGGGTAATGATGGCGTTGCCCGCAAGCTGCCACAGCACGACGAATGAATTATGAAAGAGCGTATTACCGCCTTGCCCATCCTCGACGGCGGAATGAAGGCCAGCCACCTTGTCGCTGGGATAACGAGGATCATCTACCCAAACCGTAGTTACTTGCCACTTGTACAGGTCAACCTGAGCGCCTGGTTCTGGTGGTCGCTTCTCGAATGGGCGCGTCAGGAGGGTTGACTCATTGCGCCCCTGCCAAGTGTAAGCGATTCGTAGGCCGGTCGTATCAGCCCACGAGCCGTCCTTTGCCAGCACATCACAGAACGCTATCAACTGGCGGTTGTTGATTTCGCCTGGTAAATGGTACACGCACACGGCACGCCATGCGGTTGATGCGGTTGCCCGTTCAATGGTAGCGTAGCTGCTGGTATTCACTAGCGGCTGTGCCGGATTGATAAATCTGCGGTACTCTTCTCTGTTTATCACATTGCACCCCCACACTGCCGAATCACAAACACAGCAATCAACAACGCCGTCAACGCCAAAAACGAGAACTCGCCTTTAATCATAGCCGGCCTTTTCGTCAGCCCAACCCGCCAGCGCACAGGCGGCACAAAGCAGCAGAAACGCCGATACGGACGACACTAAATAGCCGCCGATAATCCAAGCAATCACGGCGCCACCGCCTCTCTCAACGCTGTCCACTGGCGTTCGTGGCGTTGCGCAAGCGCCGCTACCTGCTGTTGCAGGATTGCCACCTGGCGCTGCAACTCTGCAATCTGCTTCGCCGTGTCGTCGGGCGTGCCGGGGGTGATGACGGGAACAGTGGACGCTTCGCTGGTGACGTTGCAGGCGTAGATCGTCACCTGCGCAAAGTCGGGACGGCCATCGGGTAGACGGGTAACAATGCCGCCACTCTGGTTGTAGCAGCCGGTTTTGAAATAACAGCCGGTGACTTTTTTCGCTTGTCGGTAATCGATGATTGCGCCATTGTAGGTATAGCGGATCACGCCATCGGCCACATCAAAGCCCACCTGGATACGGTCGCCAAGCCGGTAATTGTCGGTCAGCATAAAGCCGCGGGCGCTATCACCATCGGTAATCCAGATAGACGCACGACTGCGATCCGTGGTGCTACCTTCCACGCGGAAGACGGTCACATCATCGCCACTGTCATGGATTTGGGCCACAACCACATGAGGCTTGCTGCCAATCGGCAACACATCGACGGACAGTTCCACCGTCATGGTATTGCGACCAACGGTCGATGACCACGCGGCCAGTTTGTCGCCGTTCATTTGACGCAGTTCGCACCGTGGATTTTTGCTGTTCTTTGTGGTAACGCCATCAGTCGGAGTGATAAACACGAGCGTGTCGCCGGTGCGTAGAAAATGAGGGCCAGCATAGGCAGACAGCGCCGGTTGCTTGATTTCGGTCGGCTTGCCCTTCCCGCCAACAGGTAGCGTTAATTTCCAGTTTGATAGATCGATGTTCACGCACACCTCCCCGAAAAGCAAAACGCCACGCCACCGGCTATGCGATGATGTGGCGACGATGTAAGCCGGTTCAAGTTTAGCACAGAATATCGGCTATGTCAATGGAATTGATTCTTATTTAGGGATTCTGTTCATTGATAAGACAAATGATTTACCGGCGTCGTAAGGCGTGAGCGTCGAAAATCACCATTTAGAACAAAATTGCTAGTGATTTTGGTCATTTTGCCTATTGACAACTGCGCATATGTGTGTTATACTAAGTACAGAGACGAACAAACGGTAGCAAGCAAAGGAGCGAATCATGAGCAAGCGACAACGGTTAGTGCAGGCGAAACGGGAAGCGGATGGGCGCTTCGCCTTGCTTCTCGAAACAGAAGACGCTGTACAACGTGACCAGCGCCGGGATGCGCTACGCCGCCAGCGCATGGAGCAATTAAACTCTGACCCCGCCAACGCCAGTCTGATGGCATCGGGCATCAATCCGAGTGACGTGTTTGCATAGCCATATCCATTGCAGCCGGTAGCCCCGGCACTCTTAATCCTACTTCCCGGCGTGACAAGTGCCGGTATCGAAACGGAGAGTCAAGAGCGACCAGTTGAATAGATGAAAGGAACGAACGATGAAAGAGAAAATTGTATTGACAGCGGAGCAACTAGAATCACTAAACCAGTACGCCAACCACTGTAGAATGCGCCCCAACGATGCGCAGGACAAAGACAACTGGCAAAACGTGCCGGTGAGTCAGGAGCAATTTGACCGGCTATCATCAATTAATCAAGATTGGTTTGTCGAAGTGGCGAATAATTTTTGATGACCCTTATCGCCTACTTCGGCTTTCGCCCAACCAGCCACTATCACGGGCTGGCCTGGTTGGGCAGCCGGAACATTGCCATCATCGGCGTAGAGATTGCGCCTGATGCGTTTGGATTCGTGATTTGTGGATTGTGGATCGGGTTTATCAAGGAGGGGGAATGACTCAACCATCAAAAAGAAGGAAAATGTCAAACCTAAACATTTACGTTGGTTCATCCGACGAGCGAGACACGGTAGACAGCACCTTATCTGCCGTAACGACCCTGCTTAATCTTGAAACATATAAGGGTGCAACCAGCGCTTCACTAGTTCGCTGGCTAGGCAAGCAAGACCCCGGCGCATTAGCAGAAGCGTTGCGCCCATTGCGCCGGGCGGAGCTTCAGGCGAAAGTTGCGTCAATGAGCAAACAATAATTTTTGCTCCTGCCGGTATCTGGAACATACCAACCGGAAGACGCGGAAAAAGTAAAGGCAATCTTGCGCAAATCGTAAGGTGTCGTGCGAGTTTTGCGAAAATTGAGGCGTTCTTGAGGCGATTATCGTAAAACTCGTGCTTGACAACGTTAGTCTAACGGTGTATAATGGAGACAAGGGAAGGCAACAGGGCCGAACCGGATGAGCAGATGAAAGGAACAGATTATGACCACGAGAGAAGCAACAAAACTCGCAACAAAACTCGCACAGGCCGCAGTCAAGTTTGTAACCGTTGGCAACCCTGAACCCGTCGCTGATACTACCGTACTCTTTTTGAACGCCGACGGCACTTACAGCGTAACAGACAATGGTGAGGAAGTTGTTTGCGAGACGGCCAGCCGTGCGGTCGAAATCATTGTCGAGAATTTGACCGCCGCCTACGGTAACGAATAATCCAGTCGTGCAGCGGCTACCCCCAGCCGCCCCACTGTCAGTCGGTGGCCCCGCTCAAGGCGAGCGGGTGGGCGTGGATAGAATGAAGGGGAATGAAAAATGAAAGCTAAGTTGACAACCAAGCACACGACCAACAACAATATTCGCTACCAGATCCGCGGCGGCGAAAAAGGAACCGGCAAGGTTCTTTGGGAATGCAACAGTTGGGATAACCCACGGGCGACGGAACAAGCGGAAATTATGGCGACCAATTTCGCCAACCAGCAGGGATTGACGTTGACCAACGAAATCGAAGAAGGGCTGTAATCCCCACCCTTGCCCCTGCCAGCAGCGATGTTGGCCGGGGAAGGGGTGACGATTAAACAACATGCCGACCGCCCCGGCTAATGGGCGGAGAAAGACAGAATCATGACAAACATTTATGGAGTCATCAAAATCACATGTCCCGAAGGATATGCAACCGTCCTACGCACGCAATATGCGTACCCGGAAAACGTAATTGAATGGGGTGACTACGATTACCTAAGAAATAAGTATGGAATTCAAGATGCCAAAACCAAACTGCCGGAAGGCAGAGGAATACACAGAACCGAAGTTCATGTCGCCCAGAATGACGAGTGGACAATGGGGGACGAAGCCGCAGTTTTCCGTTGGAGAAATCTTCAGCAGAAAAAACGGGTGTATTTCTTCCACCACAATACAACATACTCCGGCAAGTATCTTGCCGGGTGGATAAACCCAAGTGGGGAAGTCTGGCAACTTAGACGCGATGCGGAAGGGAAAGATATATTTTTTCAGATTGGAAAAGTGGAATAGTGGCATTTAGCCTTCGTGCGGTCAAACGATAGAAAGCAAAACGCCCAGGCGCATAACCTGGGCGTTTTGCTTTCTATCGTTTTCACCGCATCACCCGAACACAAACCACCCAATCCCCACCAGCACGGCCAGCGCCGCCAACTGACTCAGCACCGACCGCAGATCGTCAACCTGGCTGCCAACGTCGCCCTCGTAAGACTTCGTGATAGTCGTTTTTTCGGCTCTCGCCATTATTGCCTCCATTGCAATTAGAAAACATTCACGGTGCGATAATGGTAGCATAAGGAGGCGACGAAAATCAAGAGGGCAATGTGAATAGTTTTGCGCTTTGTCTCATGGTTGCGCCTCACCATCTGACGGAATGCCGCTATAGTAATAGTCGCCGCCGTTCAACACATGCGCCACCATCGCGGCGTAACTTTCAGTATTGCGTGCTTGCCATTCGTCTCCACGGGCGCGGGCTGCTGCTGCGGCCTTCATCGCGTCGGCAATGTTTTCGGCGGTGTAGGTGACGTGGGCGTTACTGCCCGGTAGAACTACGGTGCGTTTGTTCATGGTTGCGCCTCTATCGTGAGATTCAGCGCCGTGGCAAAGACCAGCGACGCGGCAATGATGATGATTAGCATATTACCACCCGTCCCCCGCAATGTCGATTTCCTTTTCCGCAACAGCTTCGCTTTGTACTGTTGGTGCCTTGATCTCGAATCTAGCATTGCCCAAAACAATATCTAAAATGTATTGCGACCGTTGGCGTGGCGGCAGGGATTCAAGCACGGCAATCAATCCCGCATGGGCAACTGGGTCAAGGCTCCACGTCAGCCGATAGACCACGCTGGGGATACGCTTCTTTTTCCGTCCCCGCTTGATAACTTTGGCCTTAACCTTTTTTGCCATCAGCCACCGCCCGCTTGTATAAGCCACGCGCAATGGAAATCACCGGATCGTCGGGCGTCCAAAGCTTATCGCCAAAGCGCCCACGCAGCGCTGTTTCGGCATACCGTGCGCCACCACCAACCAAGATGATGCGATCCAAATTGTAGGCAAGCGACTTCCACTGAGAGGCAACCAAGCCAACAATGCCATCTGACCACTGATCAATAACTGATTGCAAATGGCCGTTGAGTTGTTCCCGGCGTAGCTTCCAGTCAAGCAGCCCAATGGACTGGCGACCGTCACGGCCATAGTTCCACAACATGCTAGAGACACCCGACTGCGAAGAGACAATCATATCCGGCACAGGCTTTCCGCCGATACCGCCGGATAGTTCAACCGTGTTGAATCCGATGCTGATAATCCCAAAGCTACCTTCGGTAATCCGCGCGTCTTTGGTCTGCTTGCCGTCCAAGCTGTAAGCCATATCACTTACGGCGCCAGCGGCTTGACTCCGCACAACCACCCGATCAATAACGGCATAATGTTCTTTGCCGTCTTGCTTCCAGGTGTGCTTGCCCTTCAACCAACCTTGAATGGCGGCGACACTGCGCTCCTTGTCATCGCCAACCAGCAAGGATGCGGGAACGCCGGCGTAAACCGTCACATCGTCACGCCAGCGGGCAAATTGATTGTAATGCGCGCCGATAGCGGCATAGGTGATGGCGCGGATCTCGCTGCCACCCTTGATGCGCTCAACGTCCAAGCCGATAATGGGACGGGTCGAAAGTGGCGCGTCCATGCCAGCCACATAGCGCATGTTGTCGAACTCCACAAGGCTAGTCTTACCGTCGCCAACTTGATTGTCATCAAGCCGGTAATCAACACCGGGAACGTTCAGATGGGAGGCAAAAACAGATCCGCCCTTCTCATCACGAATCTTGATATTGCCAAACCCTAAATCTAAGCCTACATACTTCATTCGTTACCCCTTTCCTGTTACAAGAAATTTTACGGATACAATTTTCATAAATTCAGATACGAATTGATTGTACCAAACAATTGAGTGTTTGTCAATAGGAAAGGCCGAAACTCGTCTTTTTGGCGCTTTTGGGCAGCTTTCGCATTTTTTGGGTAGAAGAATAGATGCGGATACAGCGCGGTATCTATCCAGTGTATTTATTCTTGTGTGAAAAATATTATTGCTACAACAACCCATCCAACCACAAATGCACAGCGTCCACCATCATCTGTGCCACGAACGCAACCCCCCAGGCGACCGCCACCCATGCGCCAGCAGTTGGCACGGCCAGCAGTGACAGCATCAGCAACGGCCACAGGAGCAGGAGAAAGCGATCCATTGTGCCGTCTGGGATGGTGTGCGACCGTCCCCGGTGTGGATTCGCCCACTCGTATGGCGTCCAGTACAGCGACCACAGGCGCCCTAGTAGCCGGTTGTACCGCCAAATGCGCTGCTCGTCCTCAGTATGTACGTGATGATCCAAATCTGGGCCAGCGATGTAACCCGCCCATGCACCGACCGGAGCAGCCAGAAACACCGGATGCACGGCTACTGCCAGCACGCCAGCGCCAACCGTAACCGCCGTTGCGGCTATGCCGGCGTAATGGGCGTGCGTTTTGCCGTCCGCCATTAAGCCGCCACCGCCACCAGGGCGAAGCGCCCCAAGCGCACCCCGGCCCATGTTCCCGCGGGTAAGTCATCGGCATAAGCAGCGATCCCCTCCGTGATGCACCATGCGGACAATGCAAACGTCGCCGCCATGACGAAACCGGCAACCGTGGCCGGGGCGAGGAATAGGGCAATGAGCAGATAGAGGGTGAAAATGGCTTCAGTTTTCATGGTAAAAAGGTTCCTTTGTGTCAGTAAATGTCAGGCAAAAACGGTTTGAACAAAAATCGAGAAAGTTTGAACAAAAAGCCGTGAACAAAAAGCCGTGAACAAAATAAAATCAGTAGTTTTACAGAGTGCATACGTGGTTTTCGGCCATACACCAAAAACCACGTACTTTATGTTCAACCCGTGCTATGCGTCATTGCATAGCGTGTCGTATAGCTCTTTTGCGCTATCCGGATTCAATTCCTTGCCGTATAAGGCTTTATACAACTTGCGAAGCGAGTTCGCCTTAAACTTGTCGCCTAGACGCAAGCGTTCGTCCTCAGCGGCTTTGTAAAATTCGTATGGCATTGGCTGTGCGGGACGCCCCCGGCCCCGGCGTTCTTCGTTCGTCTTCCCGCCAACCGGATCTACATACTCCTCATCACTGTCCGCCGTCACCTCAACCAGCGGCAAACCCGATTGCACCATCTCCGGTGCCGGCGGTAGATTAACCGACCAGTGCGGGCGAACGTTGGGCCACTGGGCGATAATGTCGCCCACGTATGCACCGACTACGCTATCAAAGTCAGCGTCACCGGGATCACCAACGTAAAAACCCTGTACCCGCAAGCCGTCGTTGTGTTGCGGATTGTAGAGCAGCATCGCGCCGTTACCAGGGAGTTTGTGAGCGTAGCAACCGGATTGGCCGCTGACCCACTTGGCCTCGTCAAACGAGCCAACACGCAGGCAGAAGCGAGACACCAGGTTGGCGAGGATGAGGGTAGACAGTACCGCCGACGTGGTTTTCTGCGTCGCCAGGAAAATGTTGATGCCCCAAAACCGGCCCTTCAGGCCCAGACGAACGACCGCGGCGGCAATCTCGCCAGTCGTGTCAAGCTGCGCAATATCCGCCCATTCGTCAAGAAACAAGACGACGCGCTTACGGACAATGCTCTTGTCGCGTGCCGCAATCCGTCGATCCATTTCCGCTTCAACCGCCTTGACCGCCATGCGAATCTCGTCAATGTCGCTCAGTACCCGACCATAGGCCAGGTGCGGCAAGTTGCCCAACGATAGCAGGTCGGCGCATTTGGGATCGCCGATGACCAGGCTCATGTACTCCGGTGACGTGTTGAGCGCCATGCTCAGTAACCATGCAAGGCTGAACTGACTTTTACCAGAACCAGCAGCGCCAGCAATCACGCCCGACCATTCCCGCGGATCGTACAGTTCGCAAACGCCAACCTTCAAAGCGCCATCCTGAAAGTAAAAGCCGGTCATGTACTCGTATTTGTTTTTTGGCGCTGCTTTCAGCGCCGGCCAAACGCTGTCCAGCGTGACCTTTTCAGGGTTGGGGCGATCCACCTCAATTCGCAACGGGAAAGGTGCAACACGCACAGTAAGCTTTTTGCCAGCCTGTGATAGTGATTCACGGATGGAATCGCCCAGCGCTTCAACCTTGCTATAGTCGGCGCCGCCTTTGATGTAGGCAACCCAGGCTGTTGGCAGAACCTGCGCGCCTTTGGCTGTGAGCCGAAAAGCCGGGATGACCTGCCCCTCTGGCAGCTTGATCGTCCCACCCTTCTCAC
>Ga0208089_1000190_pt1 | contig 16233 bp, 17 predicted proteins | sample LakMenEpi29Jun12_FD_150744 | JGI IMG/M metagenome (GOLD analysis project Ga0208089, IMG submission 150744) | Freshwater microbial communities from Lake Mendota, WI - 29JUN2012 deep hole epilimnion (SPAdes) | ecosystem: Environmental > Aquatic > Freshwater > Lake > Epilimnion/Euphotic zone ... | reverse complement strand
GGTCTTCGTCGCCTCATACTAACATTGAAGATGCGTGGGTTGTCGGCTTCGACAACGGCGGTTCTGACTACGGCGGTAAGTACAACGGTATTTTTGTTCGGTTGGTGCGTTAGCGACAGTGTTTTTTCCTTTTGTTAAGCCATCACCAATGGTTTAACAATTGGTGACACTTGGTTTGACTTTCAAAATCAAGTAGCCATAATGGCTACTAGTTTAATATAAAGGCTATAAATTATGAAAACAATATCAGCAAAAGAAGCAAAAAACTCATTTGGTGCTTTCTTGGATTCAGCACAAAGAGAACCTGTAATGGTAACTAAAAGGGACCGTCCAGTGGGTATGTTCTTTTCAATGCAAGACCTGAACACGTTGCTAAACGTTGGGGATGCCTTTAAAAAGGAAATCTATGAAAAGGTTGTTGCTGGTATTGATGCTGCTGATGCAGGACGTGTTAGGGAATGTAATGCAGAACTAGCAGAAGAATTAAAAGCCAAACTAAGAGCTAAATTAGCAACGGTAACCAACTAATTTAAGCATGAAAATACACAAGGTTTTAATTTCTGAAAATGCAATCCATGATTTGTCCAGTATAGCTGAATACACCTACCTCAAACCTGTTTACACATCGTGTAAAGCAACGTTAAAAATGCAATCAATATAGAAAAGCATGGCATGTGAAGTGCTTATGATTGGTTATGCACTTATTCAATCCCGTTTACACGTTATCGTTTATACCGATAGAGCAGGTGAACGTCGTATTATCAGTTTACGCAAAGCAAATAAACGCGAGGTACAAAATTATGTTGCTAACGACTAAATCGGGACGAGTTGTTGAAATGCCAACGGATGAAGAAAATGCGCTAATTGAAGCCGGTATCCCATCTGATGTAGATACCTATGAATTATCAGCGGCCGAATTTTCTCAATTAAAGCGTATTGGAAGACCTTCAGCTGCTCTGCTGATTCAAAAAAAACGCGTATCACCGGCGCATTAACGTCATCAACACATTCCCAATAAAATCAATTTTCTCCTGCGTCGTGGCAAAGGGTTGTACAAATTTGAGTTTATCTTGCCCGTCGAGTCGATAGCATTGTGGCTGCGTTTGCAGTAATCCGATGAGCTGATCCAAATCGATAATCGGTTCGGGTAAAAATAAAATACGCCCGCCTTCTTTATGCGCTTCAATTTTTTTGATGCCTAGCGCGGTTGCACGTTGCTTGAGTTGAGCGACACTAAATAGCGTTTTAGCCGCTTCAGGCAATAATCCAAAACGATCAATCATTTCAATTTCAAGATCACGTAAATCATTGGCGGTTTTGGCATTGGCAATGCGTTTATAAAGTACCAATCGTTCGTGAACATCCGATAAATAATCATCGGGAATTAACGCGCTGACTTGCAAGTCGATTTCTGTGCCATTTTGCGTAGTGGTTTCAAGTTGCGCATGCGTGCCGGCTTTTAACGCATTGACCGCACGCTCTAAAAGTTCGGTGTAAAGGGTGAAACCAATTTCTTGAATTTGCCCACTTTGACCTTCACCAAGCAGTTCACCCGCCCCACGAATTTCCATGTCGTGCGTTGACAGCATAAAACCGGCGCCTAAATCGCCAGCGGCTTCAATGGCATCAAGGCGTTTAATCGCATCGGGAGTCATCAAGGTTTTAGGCGGTACGATAAAATACGCATACGCCCGATGATGCGAACGCCCCACGCGCCCGCGAAGTTGATGTAGGGCAGCAAGTCCTAATTTATCTGCGCGATTGATAATCATTGTATTCGCGCTGGGAATATCAATCCCGCTTTCGATAATGGTGGTACTGAGTAAAATATTAAAACGCTGATGATAAAAGTCGAGCATGATGCGCTCGAGTTCAGTGCCGTGCATTTGTCCATGGGCGATTTCAAGACGTGCTTCAGGAATGAGCTGATTTAGCGTTTGTGCCATTTTTTCCATGCTTTTAATATCGTTATGCAGGAAAAACACCTGCCCACCGCGCTTGATTTCCCGTTGACACGCTTCGCGAATTTGCTCATCGTCCCATTCGTTAATAAAGGTTTTAATGGCATGACGATTGGGCGGGGGACTGGCGATAATAGAAATATCACGCAGACCACTCATCGCCATATTTAAAGTACGCGGAATGGGGGTTGCGGTGAGCGTGAGCAAATCGAGTTCGCTGCGAAGTTTTTTAAATTGTTCTTTTTGACGAACGCCAAAACGGTGTTCTTCATCAATAATCACAAGGCCTAGGCTTTGGTATTTTAAATCGTCACTGAGTAATTTGTGTGTGCCAATTAAAATATCGACTTTACCTTGTTCGAGTTGCTCTGCAACGTCTTTTTGCTGTTTTGCGGTGACAAAACGCGACATCAATTCGACTTTAACCGGCCAATCGGCAAAACGATCACAAAAATTCGCATGATGTTGCTGTGCGAGCAAGGTTGTCGGCACTAAAACCGCCACTTGTTTTCCCGTTTGCACCGCTAAAAAAGCGGCTCGCATGGCGACTTCTGTTTTACCAAATCCCACGTCACCACAAATAACGCGATCCATCGGTTTCACTTGGTCAAAATCGGCAATGATTTCTTCAATGGCTTTGGCTTGGTCGGGCGTTTCTTCAAAACGAAAACCTTGTGCAAACGTATAATAATCTTCCGCGCTAATACGCTCAAATAACGGTACATTCGGACGCTCTTGCATGGCGCGTTTGGCTTGAATATCGAGCAGCTCGGCGGCAACATCATAAATGCGTGCAATGGCTTTTTGTTTGGCTTTTCGCCATTGATCTGAGCCGAGTTTATGCAAAGGTGCATTTTCGGGACTCATACCCGTATAGCGGCTAATCACATGCAGTGAGGCAACGGGTACATATAACTTATCATCGTTTGCATAGATAAGCGTTAAGAATTCACCGCTAATATCACCAATATTGAGCGTTTGAAGGCCTAAATAACGCCCAACACCGTGCTCGCTGTGGACGACAGGTGCGCCAATGGTCAGCTCGTTTAAATTCGCAACGAGTGTTTCGAGTTGTCTTGCAGATGTTTTGCGTCGTCTGCGTTGCTGGGCTTTTTCGCCCGATAACTGATTTTCCGTAATAATGGCAAGTGCGGGCGTATTGAGAAGTAAGCCAATATCTAGTGAAGCAACGCTGATACAGTATTGATGTTCGCTATTTAAAAAACTTTGCCAATCGGCCACTTGCTTTGGATAAATGGATTCACGTTTGAGTGTTTGCAATAACGCTTCACGATGCCCTGCGGTTTCAGCGATAAATAAAATTTTACCGGTAAAATGCGCGACAAATTGTGTTAATGCGGCGGCAGGATGTTTTAAATGCGCGTTAAAACTGATATCTGGCAGTGCTGCGCAAAAAGTGGCCGCCGAATTGTCTGAGCTGTTTTCAATTAAAACTTGATGATGTTTTTTATATTCCGCGACTAAATTTTGTGGCGATAAAAACAAGTTGTCTGGTGCTAAAGCGGGGCGTTCTTGATCGTGTTCGCGCAGTTCAAAACGGGTTTGCACAACGTGATGAAATTCATCTGCTGCTAAATGAACAAGTGGTGACGTGACAAATAAAGCCGATTTGGGGAGATAATCAAATAGCGTGGCGGTCTGACTCGTAAATAAAGGTAAATAGTATTCAATGCCATTTGCCGCGATGCCTTGAGAAACATCTTTATAAAAACTGCTATTGATATCAGGAAAGCGCGTTTGAAATGTCTGTTTGAATTGCTTAATGGCGGCATGATCAAAGGGAAATTCACGGACAGGTAAAATCGTGACACAATCAACGGTTTCTTCAACCGAAAAAGCGCGTTGACTCTCCACGTCAAATGCACGCAAAGCAACAAGCTGATTATTTTGAATTTCAAGTCTTAGCGGCACACGGCTTCCCATGGGGAAAATATCGAGAATATGCCCATGCAACGCAAATTCACCGTGTGTAAACACTTGTTTAACGGATTCATACCCGCGCTGACCCAGTTGACCGGCAATATCGATCAGTTGATCACCGCACGTTAAGACTAATTTTTGCGCCGCTAAATAATCCAGTGGCGTTAAACGGTGCATTAACGTATTTACCGACACAATCAACACACCGCGTTCAAGCGTGGGGAGGGTCGTTAAGGTTTGCAGACGCTCGGATACAATTTCCGGTAGTGGTGAAAAGACGTCATAAGGTAGCGTTTCCCAATCGGGGAAATGCAAAATGGGTTGTGAATGATTTAAGAAAAAAGCCAATTCATGCTCTAAACGCAAGGCGCTGTGTGCGTCGGGCGTGATAATCACAAATAAACGATTATGCGATGCAATGGCGTTGGCAAGAACTAGCGCCTGAGCGCATCCGGTTAATTGTGACCAGTTGACCACCGGTTGTGTACGTGTTGGAAACGGTAAATCAAAGAGTGAATTCGGCATAAAAAATAAATCAAAAAAATCAGTAAGTGTAAATACGGTTTTGTATAGGCGTTATTTTAAACTGAATTACGCAGTGCGTATTATAATGCACGTATTATTTAACAAAATTGAGGGGAGCATTTTGAGTATGACACGTGTTTATAATTTTAGTGCAGGGCCTTCTATGTTGCCTGAAGCGGTTTTGAAGCAGGCACAAAGCGAGTTACTTGATTTTCAAGGCAGTGGCATGTCGGTCATGGAGATGAGTCATCGTGGCAAACATTTTTCACTCATTGCCCAAGAATTAGAGCAAGATTTACGCGATTTAATGCGGATTCCTGAAAACTATCGCGTGTTATTTTTGCAAGGCGGAGCATCCGCGCAATTTTCGTTTATTCCACAAAATCTTTTAGGCGACAAACATAAAGCGTGTTACGTCAAAACGGGCGCGTGGTCGCAAAAAGCCATTCAAGATGCACAAAGCTATTGCGAAACGGTGATAAGTGCCAGTTCAGAAGACACACATTTTACCAGCATTCCCGACGCATCGACGTGGCACATTGACGAAAATGCGGCGTATTTACATTACACGTCAAATGAAACGATTCATGGCGTGGAATTTAATCATGCGCCTGATGCAAAAGGCTTGCCGCTGGTTTGCGATATGTCGTCAAACATTCTTTCTCGCCATATTGATGTCAATGACTTTGGATTGATTTACGCCGGCAGTCAAAAAAATATGGGGCCTGCGGGCGTGACGCTCGTGATTGTGCGTGAGGATTTGCTTGGGCAATGCGCCAAAACGGTTCCCAGTGTGTTTAATTACAGCGAGCAAGTGAAAAATCAATCCATGCTCAACACGCCAAATACGTATAGTTGGTATTTGATGGGACTGGTATTGAAATGGGTGCAAGCGCAAGGCGGCGTTGAAGCACTTGAGCAACACAATATCGCCAAAGCCGCAAAACTGTATGCAGCAATTGATGCGTCAAGTTTATACCGCAACCCTGTTGAGAAAAGTTGCCGTTCACGTATGAACGTACCGTTTATTCTGGCGGATGAAACGCTCGATAGTGCTTTTTTAAGCGCCGCTCAGTCAAGTGGCTTAAATGAGCTAAAAGGTCATCGCTCAGTAGGCGGTATGCGGGCAAGTATCTACAACGCCATGCCTGATAGTGGAATCGACGCATTAATTCGTTTTATGCAAGAGTTTGAGCGTACACATTAAGCTTTAAATTAGTTTGAGATGACAAATAGGAAAATAAAAGAATGAAAGTGTTAATTGTTGGAAGTGGCGGACGTGAACATGCGTTGGCGTGGAAAGTGAAACAATCGTCAAAAGTGAGTCATGTGTTTGTTGCACCCGGTAATGCGGGAACAGCGCTCGAATCAGGTATGGAAAATGTTGCGCTTGCCGTTGAAAACATTGCTGGCTTGCTAGAGTTTGCAAAGCAAAATGCCGTTGAACTAACAATTATTGGTCCAGAAGTGCCATTGGTATTGGGCATTGTGGATAAATTTCAAGCGGCTGGACTTGCGTGTTTTGGCGCGTCTGCGTACACATCACAACTTGAAGGTTCAAAATCGTTTTGTAAAGATTTTATGATTCGCTATGGCATTCCAACAGCGGCTTATGAAAGTTTCACCGATGCGAATGCGGCGATTGCCTACATTGAAAAGCACGGTGCACCGATTGTTGTTAAAGCGGACGGGTTAGCAGCAGGTAAAGGCGTGATTGTGGCGCAAACAAATGCAGAAGCCATTGCAGCGGTCAACGATATGCTTGCGGGCAATGCGTTTGGTGAAGCGGGGCATCGCGTGGTGATTGAAGAATTTTTACAAGGTGAAGAAGCCAGCTTTATCGTGATTTGTGACGGAAAAAGCGCACTGCCTATGGCAACCTCACAAGACCATAAAGCGCGTGATAATGGCGATTTAGGGCCTAATACGGGCGGTATGGGCGCCTATTCTCCCGCGCCTATCGTAACACAAGACATTCACGACCGCGTGATGCGTGACGTGATTGAACCGACGTTAAAAGGCATGGCAAGTGAAGGGCATCCTTATAGTGGCTTTTTATATGCAGGTTTAATGATTTCACCTAGCGGTGATATTAAAGTGCTTGAATATAATTGCCGTTTTGGTGATCCCGAAACGCAGCCGATTATGATGCGTTTGAAAAGTGATTTGGTGGATTTATGCCAAGCGGCGCTCGCGGGCGAACTTGATAAAATCACTACAGAGTGGGATGAGCGTCCAGCACTCGGTGTGGTTTTGGCAGCGGGTGGTTATCCAGACAGTTATGCTAAAGGGCAAATTATTTCAGGTTTGCCGACTCATGATAGTGCTGAAAGTAAAGTGTTTCATGCCGGAACTGCGCAAATTGGTGATGATGTCGTGACGAACGGTGGGCGGGTGCTTTGTGCGTGTGCACTGGGGAATTCTATTCAAGAAGCGCAAACCAACGCTTATCAACTCGCCAACGCGATTCAATGGAACGGCATTTATTACCGTACTGATATTGGTTTTAAAGCGATACGCAATGAATAAAAACTTATGGGGCGTATTCTTTTACGCCCTAAGAGTTCGATTAATTGATACAGCGTAACAATAATATAGATTTTCATTTTGGAGTAAGGCAAATGCAGATAGTTGTGAATGTTCCAGATGCTCTCCCTCAATCGTTTATTCAAAGAGAAGTGAAACAATTTGAGGAAAAATTAAGAAAACAAGCTGAGGATGAGGTGGCGGGAAGTTTTAGTCACTACGCAAACGCTTATATTCCAACTAATCAAGCGGTGCAACAAGCGTGGGATGAGATTGTCGATGATAAATACAACGGTAATTGATACCAATGTTATTTTAAGGTATTTGCTCAATGATCACGAAGCACATTTTGACGTCGCTAAAACGTTTATGTTGGAAGTAAAAGCAGGAAATTAGTTTGCTTATATTCCGGATAGCGTTATAGCGGAATGTATTTTTGTTCTGCTCAAAGTATACAAAATTCCCAAAAGTAATATTTGCGAGAAATTAGCAAAGATATGCACATATACAGGTATTATTGAATCTAATCGTGAAATCTTATCGTTGTGCGTAGCACTGTACTCAAAACACAATGTTGATATTGTTGATGCTATTGTCCACGCAACAGCCCAATGCCAAAAATGGGAAAAGATTAGCTTTGATCATGATATGAAAAAGTTTACTTGATCAGCATAAGAATTAAAGCCTGTTTTACTCGCCTAGATTGAAATCGGTTTTGATAGTGAAAGTAGGTAAAAGGGATTGACGTACTTGATAAAAATCCATTTATTGCGTCAATCCCTAAAATATTATTTACCGCTTTTCAACATCCCAACTAACCACGTGATGTCATCTTGACTCATCATGGATTTCCACGAAGGCATCGCGGTACCTTTGCGACCATTTAAAATGGTGGCAATCAGTAGTTCATCGGGTTTACCCTCTAATGATTCTGGTTTGAGCGAAGGCCCCATACCACCTTGCAGGGTTAAACCATGACACGCACTGCAATCGTTTTTGACTAAAGTGCGCAGTTCTGCTTGTCTTTGCTCAGACGGTTCGCCAGCAAAACAACTACCGGTAAAACATAATAACAATAGCCATTTTTTCATTTTGTGCACCTTATTTTGAAGGGTGAATGTTGTCATAATAGGCTGCAATATTATCGATATCATCGTCACTTAATGAACCGGTGACCGCGTTCATAATGTCAGATTTACGCGTTTTGTCACGATATTGTTGCAATGCCGTTTGCAAATAAGTGAAATCACGCTCAAATATGCGAGGAAAAGGCGAGTCAGCCGATGATTTTTTCAAACCATGACACTGAGAACACATCGCTTCTGCTTTCGATTGCCCAGCAAATAAATTTGCCCCATAGCTGTTACCCGCAATTAAGAAAGCTGCCATTAATAAAACAAGTCGTTTCATTATTTTGCTCCTTTCATTTCGTCAGGGGCAAGGCCGCGTGTCATGTATTTTACCCGACCGCGTGAGAAGATACCGGCGGGACTTTCCATGCCAATTGACGCGACTTTGTCAAATGTACTTGAGTCATAAACGACCACTTCATCACCATTGTAGCCTGCGCTAATGTATAAAAATTTGCCATCTGCGCTGTATTCAGGGAAATAAGCATGCCCGCCCACATCGAGCGTTTTTGCCACTTCAAGTGATTTTTTATCGATGAGTTGAATGGTTCTTGCGCGTTTATCTTTTGAGATAATATCCACGGCAACATAAGGCGCGTTAGCGTGAGCAGCGGGGGACTCAGTGCCACCTGAAACGGGAATGTGTTTGACCAATTCCATTTTATCTAAATCCCAAACACTCACGACCATTTTGTCGCAATCGCCAAAGTTGGTACCAAATCCGAGTGTACGTCCATCCACTTTAACAGCCGAGCCGCCACCAACGTGTGGTACACAACCAGCGGGTAATTTTTTGATGATTTTACGCTCTTTCAAATCAATGGCCGCCACGATGCTGTCATCGTAGGACGCAATCATCAATTTTTGTCCACCATGCGTTAAAAATGCATCATGCAAATGACGACCGACGTCAGTAATTTTGGTGACAGGGAAGCCTTCTGTTAAATCGACTACCCAAACTTGACCTGCATTTTCAAGCGCAATGGCAAAAATATCCGCAAAGGGTGTACCGATAATCATGCCTGAGTCTGAAGACACCATTTTGCCATCGGGATCAACGCCTTCTAGTTCAAAGGTTTTGAGCGGCTCAAGTGTATCAGCGTTTAAAATCACCGCATTATGAGGAACAAATGATCCCGCCATAATGTATTTACCGTCGCGTGAAATGCCAATACTGGGGCCATTCATCCCTGTTTTAATGCTACGCACGGCTTTCATTGAATACAAATCAATTTTGAAAATTTCAGCCGTATCGGTTTTGACGTAGGCCCAACGTGGGTTAGCAGGATTGAATTCAATAATATGCGCTGCGGTGCCAGTAGGCACTTCGCCTATTTCTTTGTGTGTTGAGCTGTTGATAAATACCGCTTTCGAGCCAGCACCACGTCCATATTTTCCACGCGCCGCCACACCGATGATATTGTCCATGCTGTCAATTTCATAGGTAGGTTTGCTTGGCAAGGTGCTTTCGTCTTGAACGTAAACTTGCACGGATTTTTTCATATCCTCAAGTGTCCAAGCAGGATTGGGTTGTTTTGGTGTGGATTGAAGATGTTTAACAAGACCACGAATATCGTCGTCAGAGAGTTTGCCATAAAACGGAGGCATCAGTGTGTCGAAACTGCCTGTCATAATAATACTGCGAAGTGCAGTTGGACTTCGCCCTTTGAGCGTGTCGGCATTGAGTGCAGGGGCAAGGTAGCCGCCCTGATCTGCGCCATGACAACTTGCACAGTTTTCTTGATAAAGTTGGTTTGAATGATGCGCATCATCGCTGGCATTTGCACTGAGAGATAAAACGGTAAATACCGCCGTGGACAAAATCTTTGTTGTTATTTTCATGGGTTAATGGCCTCCGGTAAGAATAAAGCGATAGTATAACGTTTTTTTAAATCATCGCATTCTAATCATAGCGATTCGATATTTTAATTGACAATGTAACAAGAATTCAATAGTATCGAATCGCCATAACAAGGTGAGATTTAATGACAAACTCTTTAATCGTTTAGAAAAAAATAATAATAACAATCACTATGAGGTGATATGCGATGTCTCAAGAAGAAATAGAAAAAAATGATCGTTTCTGGCTCTATGTGGGGGCGTTAGTGTTGGCTTTATTAACGACGCTTGCCATTGTGAAGAAAAGTGAGAGCGATAAATTTGAGCCAATTAAACAGCAACTTGAAGAAGAGGCTGCCTTAATGAATATTCGTGTCTTAAATTAAGGGAGGGTAAAATGCTATTACAAAGAATTAGCTTAATATTCTTATTGCTGTTAGCGTCAAGTACCACTCGGGCAACAGAGTACGTGTATCGTGATTTAATGGCGAATACGCTGCCTTCACTTTGTATGACAGAAAGTGCAGCACAGGAAAATGCTCAAAAACAGTATACGGTGGATAAATACAGCAAAATATTTTGTCAAAAACAGGGATATGGTTGGCATGTTGAAGGCGTGAAAAATACAGGGAAGTTACTTTGTACGGATTGCAAAGGTGAAACAGGAAATAAAAAACAATGTCATTTAGAAGATGTTGTCGTCACCTGTAAACGTATTAAACCTGGATCTGTTGGAATGTTACCTGGACAGAGTTAATGACCATTGCCAGTACAAGTATGTGTATCATGCACCATTCTTGTACTGGTTTTGCTGACAGTTTGGATTTTTATGCTCGCCTTTTGGGATTCGTTACTATTTATTGGGATTGAAAAAATACATAACTATGGCCACTGAGGTATATGCGTCAATTGAGCGGATGGTAGCGTTAATTCGTTCAGAAGAGAGGAAAAAGTGTACGGAATTTGGATTGCAACCTGTGCATTTTCAAATGTTAGATTATATTTCACGCTGCAATCGTTACAGCGATACACCTGCAGCACTCGCATCCTATCTTGGTATGACACGAGGTACAGTGTCTCAAACGCTGTTGCTGCTAAGTCGCAGAGATCTTATTGAAAAGCGAATCGATAGCCAAGATAAGCGTATTGTGCATTTATGTCTACGCCCACAAGGCGAGGTTATTCTTGATAGTATTCGCTCGACTAATTTGTTTTCACAAGCCAGTGAAATCTTAAGTAAAACGGATGTACTAAGTCATGAGGATACGTTTCTCAAGGCTTTACTTGCCCTACAAAAAGCGAATCAATCAAAAACATTTGGGCTATGTAAAACGTGCAACTATTTCACGACAACTGACACCGGATTTACTTGTGGTTTGACGCATCAATCACTCACACAAAGTGACAGTGAAAAAATATGTCAAGAGCATACGGTGTAGCGTTATAAAACTGAAAGCGTCAGCGTAAATATGAAAGCGACGATAAGAAAAAGTGTAAATAACGCTGTTTTGCTTAATTCTTCAAAAAATTCTTTTTTTAATGCTTGTTTGCGATCGTCAGAATGCCAAATATGCGTTAAACGTCCTTTCCAGCTTTTGCGTTGCGCAATGGAGTCTTCTTGCGCCAAAATTTGATCAATTTTTTCATTTAAGGATTTTTCTTGTGTCATGGTGGCGTCCTGTGAAAATTTAAAATATTCTTTAATCATAACATAATGACATCACTATTTCGGCAACATTGATGCCGAGTTTTGATTCAATTTGCACGAAAGAAGTGGTTAAGCGCGGATTGATTTCAAGGACAAAACAAGCTTGCGGTGTTTGAATTAAATCAATGCCAATATAGCCCCATAAATCAGGAAATGCCTTGGCTACTTGCGAGGCTATTTTTAGATAATCGCCATTTTTATCCTCGCGTTCATTCACGTGAATGGTTTTTAAATGAAAACCATTATTTAGCACATCAAAAATCTGTAAGTTCACGCAGAGTAATACGGCGTTTCCCCGATCAACTATACAAGATAAGCTGAGTTTTTCACCGTCAATATGTGGTTGAATAATGAAGGGTTTATCTAATGGTGGTAAATGCGACCAATTTTTCGGTGATGTCATTAAAAATGTATTTTCTGCTCCAGCACCATCAATAGGTTTGATAATCCATTCGCGCGTTTCATCATAAATAGCGTGTTTTCTGAATATTTCAGTGGGAACGGTTTGAATTTCTTCGGCCTTGAGTCGCATAAAAGTGTCGAATTTATTAGCCACTATCGCAACCGCATGAGAAGGGGAGGTGAGTAATTTTTTATCTGCTATTTCAACGTGGCGGCAAAATGTTTCTAAAATGCCATCAAATTCGGGTGCAATCACCCAAACTGCGTCGACAGCTTGAAGTTGCGTTTTAAAATTGTCATCAAGAGTTAATGCGTCATCTTTTTTCATCACGCTAACATTAAAGGGTAGCGCCGCAAAATTCTCCAACAGCGCATCCACCATCATTTTTCCTTCATTTGCTAAACTTTTGGGCACATTTTCGATTGAAAATCCGCCTCCTGTGACATATTCAAAAATAAGTACGTTGCGTGTTGTTGCCTGATTATTCATTGTCATAGTGCGGTGAAGTGTGCGCATAAGGAATTTAAAAAAAATGAATGATGTAAAAGTCAATTTATTGGCTTTTTTTGTATTTTTAATGGTTTAATTTATTGTTTTATATCTATATTTATTTTTTGGTCTTTATTGTGCTTATGTTATTCCAACGGATGTTATCAAGTAATTTTTTTGCGTGTGATTTATCTTTTGATGATGCAGTCAAAATCAAAAAAACACAACATCGTTACGCAGAATTAAAAATTACCTAAATTAAATAGAACTTTATTCTTTAATTCTTTGGGGTTGGCATGGCACTGATTATCAATACTAACTTTGGCTCGATTAATGGTCAACGTAACTTAAGTGGGACTGCGCTTGCGCTATCAAGCGCAATGACGCGATTATCTTCTGGTGTGCGCGTGAACAGTGCAAAGGATGACGCGGCGGGACTTGCGATTGCGGACAGGATGATGTCGCAGGTGCGAGGCATGAACGTGGCAGTGAGAAATGCAAATGATGGAATTTCATTGACGCAAACTGCTGAAGGTGCCCTCGGATCACTCACTGGTACGCTGCAGCGAATGCGAGATTTAGCGGTACAATCATCTAGTAATGCGAGTGTTTCTGCTTCAGACCGAGCAAAAATGGACACGGAATTTAAAGCGCTCAATGATGAGTTGCTTCGTGTTGTGCAAAATAGTGAATTTAATGGCAAAAAAATCTTGAATGGGGATTTGTCGAGTGGCTTGAGTATTCAAGTGGGTGCAAATTCCGATACAAATAGTCGAATTAATATTGCGGTGTCTAACATGGGAGCGCTTTTGGCGCCCGTGACTAAAACCACGCTCAATCCGGCTAATCAAACTATTGATGCGGTGTTAGCGTCAAGTGTTGCGTTGAGTGTCAATGAGGCGGGTTCTAATGCTGATTTAAAAGCGGCTGTGAATGCGGCAAAATTAGCTAACGCCGCAATTGTTGCAGCCAAAAAAGCAGCTGAATCACCAACAGATTTGGCGTTAGCAAAAGCAGCATCTCGTGCTAATACGGCGGCGGCATCGGCAGTTGCTTTGTCTTCGGCAGCGACATTGGTAATGACGGCAGCAAATAAAAGTAAATTCCATGTATCGGAAGCGTTTTCTGATTCAGTGGTGGTGAGTGATGCGGTTAATCAGTCCACGAACGCGTCAGTGATTGCAACAGATGCGCTAATTGCCAATAAAAGTGTAACCGATAGTGCACAAGCAGCCTCACTCCAAATTACGGCTACTCAATTAGCGGATGCCGCGAAAGTGAATATTGATGCGTCAAATCAAAATATTTATGCGGACATGATCAATAAATTGACGGGTGACTCTATATATATATCGGCGTCGAGTGAAAATGCGGATGGAACTTTGTCTATTGTGAGTCCCTTGAATGATGCAGTAAATAGAGCATATCGAACAGGTAATTCGTTTGGCGCGGATAGAGATGCGCAAAAAGCATTGGCAAGTTACGCACTCGCTAAAGCTTTGGCTAGTGCATCATTTGTTGATGATCCACTTAAAACGTTAGCGTCTAATGAAACCGATAAATTGGCAATGGCTGCAACTAATTCATTGGTGGTTGAAGCGTCAACAAAAGCAGATGCGGTAGCCGCTGACTATGCGTTATCGGCTATTAACCATATTGATACCGCAATTGCAGCTATTGATACGGAGCGTTCTAATTTAGGGTCAACTCAGAATCGTTTTACGACAACAATCGCCAATTTGCAAAATGGCGTTGAAAACCAATCGGCTGCAAAATCACGCATTATGGATGCCGATTTTGCGATGGAAACGGCAAATTTTGCTCGTGCACAAATTCTTCAGCAAGCGGGTGCGGCGATGCTTGCGCAAGCAAATCAAACAGGTCAAACCGTTATGACGCTGTTGAGATAATGATTTTACATGGGGTTTAATACTTTAAAGCCCTGTGATACTAAATATTTAGCTATCACAGGGCTTTTATTTTCAAGAAATTCCAGTCATTTTCTCTAGGTTACTAGATTTCATTGATAAAAAATTAAAGTAACAAAAAATAAAGCCGATAACTAATACGAGTTTCGAATGTAAATGTAAAAACTTTTTAGATGTAAAAAAATTTTTAGTAGAAGTTTATTTTAAATTAATTTTGAGCAATCCCGCTCAGAAGGCTTTTGGAGATAATATCATGGCACTTATAATCAACACCAACTTGAGTTCAATCAACGGTCAACGTAACCTGAATTCTTCAGCGACAGCGCTTACAACTTCGATGACTCGTTTGTCATCTGGTGTACGTGTTAATAATGCAAAAGACGACGCAGCTGGGCTTGCTATTGCTGATAGAATGAATTCACAAATTCGTGGTATGACCGTTGCTGTTAGAAATGCAAACGACGGTATCTCACTGACACAAACTGCTGAAGGCGCATTGGGTTCATTAACTGATACATTGCAACGTATGCGTGACTTAGCGGTACAATCATCTAGCAACGCAGCAGTTTCAGCTTCTGACCGAGCTAAAATGGATACAGAATTCAAAGCATTAAACGACGAGTTAATGCGTGTTGTACAAAACAGTGAATTCAACGGCAAAAAAATCTTAAATGGTGATTTGGCTTTGGGCTTGAACATTCAAGTTGGCGCAACAACAGATACAAACAGCCGTATCAGCGTTGGCGTATCAAACATGAGTCAATTACTTGCTCCAGTAACAAAATCAACTTTAAGTCCAGCTAGCCAAAAAATCGATTCTTCATTGTCTGCTGCGATTACTAAAGCAAACAACGATGCGATTAACGATACAGCTTCTCCATACTATCAATTGTTAACACCAGCAAACCAAGCGGCTAAATTAGCCAATGCAGCAGTGGTAGCGGCAAAAAAAGCGATGGAATCACCAGCTGACTTGGCACTTGCAAAAGCGGCTTCACTAGCCAATGCAAAAGCAGCATCGGCTCTAGCTGCTTCATCAGCAGCAACAAAAACAATGACTGCAACCAGCCTGGCAAGCACTTTAGTGTCACAAGAATTCACTGATAAAGTTAACGCAGCTGATTTTGCTACTCAAGCAACTAATACATCAGTAGTGGCAACTGACATTACAGTGCAAGCAAAAAGCGTGACTGATGCAGCGCAGGCGTCATCTTTGTCAATTACTGCTAACACATTAGCTGAAGCAGCAAAAGCTAACGTTGCTGCAGCAGGTCAAAATATTTATGTTACTGTTATGAATACCTTAACCGGTGACAAAATTGATCTTCCAGCTTCAGTAAGAAACGTATCAGGTGAAATTGATATGACGGTTGCTGGTCAAGATAACGTATTAAACCAAGCGGTTAATAGAGCAATCAAAGTAGGTAATGCATTTGGTGCGGACAGAGAAGCACAAAAAACATTGGCTGGTTTAGCGTTAGCTAAAGCGGTTGCAGGTGCATCATATGTTGAAGATCCTTTGAAAACAGCTTCAGCTAACGAAACAGACAAAGCGTCTTTCGTTGGTAATAACGCTTTAGTACTTTCAGTTTCAACTGCAGCTGACAGTGTTGCGGCTGATTACGCGTTAGCGTCAATTAACTATATCGATGCGGCAATTGCGGCGATTGATACAGAACGCTCAAACTTGGGTTCAACTCAAAACCGTTTCACAACAACCATTGCAAACTTGCAAAACGGTATTGAAAACCAAACTGCTGCTAAATCACGTATTATGGATGCT
>Ga0208089_1000183_pt1 | contig 16635 bp, 13 predicted proteins | sample LakMenEpi29Jun12_FD_150744 | JGI IMG/M metagenome (GOLD analysis project Ga0208089, IMG submission 150744) | Freshwater microbial communities from Lake Mendota, WI - 29JUN2012 deep hole epilimnion (SPAdes) | ecosystem: Environmental > Aquatic > Freshwater > Lake > Epilimnion/Euphotic zone ... | reverse complement strand
CGCATCAAATTCGTCGTGTTCTACAGGCGCATCTAAATCAGCGATGACTTCTGCTTTGTCATCGATTTCTACCGCAGTGACTTCTTCTTCAATGACTTCGTTTAACAACGCATCAAATTCGTCGTGTTCTACAGGCGCATCTAAATCAGCGATGACTTCTGCGTTGTCATCGATTTCTACCGCAGTGACTTCTTCTTCGTTTACACCATCTAATAACGCATCGAATTCGTCGTGTACTTCAGACGCATCTAAAGCAGCGATGTCTACTAAGTTGTCATCGGTCTCTGTCGCAGTGATTTCTTCTTCGCTTACACCATCTAATAACGCATCGAATTCGTCGTGTTCTACAGGCGCATCTAAATCAGCGATGACTTCTGCGTTGTCATCGGTTTCTGCCGCAGTGACTTCTTCTTCGTTTACACCATCTAATAACGCATCGAATTCGTCGTGTTCTAAGGGCGCATCTAAATCAGCGATGACTTCTGCGCTGTCATCGGTTTCTGCCGCAGTGACGTCTTCTTCAAGGACTTCATTTAACAACGCATCGAATTCATCGTGTTCTACAGGAGCATCTAAATCAGCGATGACTTCTGCGCTATCATCGGTTTCTACCGCAGCGACTTCTTCTTCAAGGACTTCATCTAACAACGCATCAAATTCGTCGTGTTCTACAGGCGCATCTAAATCAGCGATGTCTTCTATGCTGTCATCGGTTTCAACCGCAGCGACTTCTTCTTCAAGGACTTCGTTTAACAACGCATCAAATTCGTCGTGTTCTATTGGTGTCTCTATGTCATCGATGTCTTCGAAAATTTCATCATCGTCTAAAGGAGCAAAATTATCTTCAGTTGTGCTGTTTAATAAATCGAAAATTTCATTTCTTTCTACTTGTGAATTCGAACCTACAAGGTTTTCGATCACTTCATCTTCTATAATAGGGTGAATTTCTTCTTCGTTAGCACCCTCTAATAAATCGTCGATGTCATTACTTTCTAGTGGATTATCTAATTCGACAACCTCATCAAGAATATTATCGACAGTAAATGTTGATATATCACCTGCAACAGAGTCCAATAATGCATCCATTGCAGCGGTTTCTTCGGGAGTATCTAATAATTCAACGTCTTCTGTCGTCTTTTCTGTGTGTAGTGCCGCAATATCTTCTTCAATCTTGGCTAAGGTTTCGTTAAAGCTAACCAGCTTATTTGTTTCTTCTGGTTCAATTGCAGGCGTTGCATCAACTGGAATTTCTTGCAGTTCATCAGTTGGAAGTTGTGCATCAAGTACTTTCTTGGCGCGTTTTAACATGACATCAATGGCATCACCTGATGGCGGTTCGTCATCCAAGGATAGGGTAGACGTTGCTTGATCAAGACGCGCATCTAAATTCGAATCTAAAATTTCGCGTGCGGCTTTTTTTTCTGAGTCTTTTTTTGATGAATTTGTCATGGTTTATATAGGCTGAAAAATAAAGTATAAGACCGTTATTTAAAAAGATGTTGCGCTATAGTCGGTCGTTTTTTGTTATGCTAATGCCTGTTGAAATGAACAGGCGTGAAATTTCGTTTTATTTAACGCTAAATTCCAAAAAAATCTTAGAGAAATTACTGTTATGCAACTTGCTGTCACTATTTTAAGTAACCACTCATTTGATACTATTTCCGAATTAATACTCTCAACATTAAGCTGCGGTTGTCGCATTGTTGATATCAAATCCTCGCGGTTTGGTGATCTACATTGCGCCTATTTTCTTGTCGAAGGTAATTGGAATCAACTTTCTAAATATGAAAGCACGTTGCATGCCATCGAAAAGAAAATGCAAATTAAAATTCACAGTTGTCGTATTGAGAAAAAACGCGTACTTGAAGAAAACATGCCTTATATTATAGAAGTTGTTGGGCTTGAAAGTAGCGATATTTTAAATAAAGTGGTGACATTTCTAAATGAGCGCAGTATTGATGTTGAAGAAGTGAGTGCTCGACGCTATCCTGCTCCGTATTTAGAGGCACAGTTATGTGCAGCGCGTTTTGTTATCTCAATTCCACAAAATCTATCTTTATTTCTCTTTCGAGATGAATTGATGTATGTTTGCGATCAAATTAATGCTGATGTTATTTTTGAACCTTTTCGGAACTAAACCATGAACCTCGTAACATTACACACTGTTGTCCCTCACTTTACTGCAGTTGCTACGAATAGCGCGGCACTGCAACTTCAGGATTATGAGGGTCAAAATGTATTGCTGTACTTCTATCCTAAAGACAATACATCTGGTTGCACCAAACAAGCGCAAGACTTTAGAGATTATAACGCGCAATTCAATGCTTTAAATACTGTTATTTTAGGGGTATCTCGCGATAGTTTGCGTTCACATCACAATTTTAAAGAGAAACAAGGCTTGCCGTTTGATTTAATTTCTGACAGTGAAGAGGTTTTGTGCCAATTATTTGACGTGATAAAGCAAAAAAATATGTATGGAAAACAAGTTCGAGGTATTGAGCGGAGTACGTTTTTAATTAACGATAAAGGCGTTTTAGTTCAGGAATGGCGCAAAGTGAAAGTGCCAAATCATGTTGTTGAGATGCTTGATTTTCTTAAGGAAATGAATGTAAGTGTTGAATAACAGGTAAAAATTGGAAATAATCAATTTTTAATGGGTGAATTTTGAGCTGTAAATAACAAGCAAACGGCTAAAATGGTTTCCCACGCATCACCAAATTCTTGTCCTTTTGCTTGGCGATCTGCTTTTGCACTCAAGCTTAAAATCTCAAATAAGTGATTATGTGATAAACGTTTCAGCGCTTTTTCCATAAGTGAGACGCGTTTATCCCAAATTTGATGTTGGCGAAAAACAGTGTCTTTGCTTTGACCACTTGATAGTGCAAGTTTTATTTTGCTAATCGTTCGGGCTTCGCGCATCAGTGCCCACAAAACAACGGGGGCTGCGATGCCTTCAGCTTGCAGACCAGCTAATATTTTAAAAAGGCGATTGATATTGGCGGCAAGTAATGTATCTATCAATTTAAATACGTCGTAGCGCGAATTATCAGCTACGGCATCAAAAATTTGCTCAGCAGTTAAAATACCACTGCCATATAGTACATAGAGCTTTTCAATTTCTTGTGCTGCAGCCAGTAAATTGCCTTCAATTCGAGAAGAAAGTAATTGCATGCCGTCTTTATCCGCACTTAATCCTCGCTGTTGCAGTCTATTTTTGAGCCATTGAAGTAACTCGTCACCTTCAAGTGGACGCACTTGAATGGTGATGCCGACTTTATCAATAGCTTCAAACCAGCGCGTTTTTAAACTGGCGCTGTTAAGTTTGCCACAAGTAATTAACAAAATGGTGTCAGCGGGTAAACACTCACAATAGGTCGTGAGCGTTTTTGCACCTTCTGTCCCAAAGTTTGCATTGGGCACGCGCAAATCGAGCACTTTTTTATCACCAAAAATAGAAAGTGATGACGCTGCATTACTAATATCCGACCAATCAAAACCGGAATCGGTTGAAAAAATGTCGCGTTCTGAAAAACCCGCATTTTTAGCTGCTTGCCGAATGGCATCGCTAAGTTCGCCAATTTGCAATGGCTCATCACCGCTTAATAAATACACAGACGCTAGATTTTTTTGCAGAGCACCGGCAAGTTGTTCAGGTTTGATGCGCATTACTTTTCACTTTTTTCAAGTGTGGAGCGTGCTTGGTTGAGCAATGTTCGCACCATTTGTTGCGTCATTTCACTTCGCAGGGTAGCTTCTTCATTATCGCGGGCGAGAATAGCTTGTTGATCATTGTAATAGTCGCGTCTGACTTCGAGGGGTTGGCGCGGCAATAATATAGCATCTTGTGGCGTGGCTAATTCATATTCAACACGGTAATGTAGTTCGTATTCATTGGCTTTTCCCCTTGCACTAAGTGACAGTGTTCGGCGTTGAAATTGTTCATCAAAAAGCTTGATGACCATCATAGCGCCACTGCGTGATTCGGTGAGTTTTCCGCCAGATTTTGCTATTTGTTGACGCAGTTGTTCTCGCATGGCGGGTGATCCACCTTCGAGATAGACTTGTGTGAGCTCATGAGGCAGCTGATACGCACCGCGCGGATGAAAACCACACGCGCTAAGTGAGAGTGTGATACATAAAATAAGCCATGAAAGTGGGGCGGGGGAGTTCGTCATGAAAGTGAGTGTGAAATTAGCTGTTGAAATAGATTAGGGAGCATACAACACAAAAAAATGAAAAAGAGCAAAAATAAGAGACGCTTAATTTTTGCTCTTTGTGAAAAATTATTTTTTGATAATGACTTTATCGTCAATGATTAATTCTGAAATGCCACCTAAAGAGCCTTTTAGTGTGCAGCTTGCTTTTTTGAAACCGCCATTGCCTGAATTTTCACCGTCCCAGATGAGCGTAATATAGGTGTCTTTATCGGTATCTACGTGACTAGGAAAAAAGACTTGCTCATTAGTTTCATTTTGAATAGCAATTGGACACTTTTGATTCGCCATGCCTTGAATTGCTGCATAATTGCGAATCATTGAGGCCGCTTCAATTTCTGCTGTGGATTTTTGTTTATTTTGGCCGACCATTAAAAAACCAGCACCGAACACGCATGCTATGGCAATAATTAATTTGGTGGTATTGCTCATTGGTTCTTTTTCTTCGCTCATAAATAACGCCTTTTGTTGTTTATATATTAAAAATCGATGCCTTGCTCGGCTTTTATGCCAGAGTCAAAAACGTGTTTTATTTTTGTCATTTCCGTCACTGTTGACGCGACACTCATCAGTTCTTCAGGTGCATTGCGTCCGGTGAGAATTAAATGCAGCCATGCGGGTTTTTCTTGTGTAATAAAATCGGCTACTTCTTGTCCGCTAATCCAACCATAGCCGCAACAATAGTTAATTTCATCAAGCAATACAACATCAAATTTCTCTGACAAAATTTGTTGCTTGGCAAATTCCCAAATTTCACGACTCGTTTGAATGTCTTGTTCAGGGTTTTTCGTGTCCCAAGTAAATCCATCACCTAACGCATGCCACTCAATATTTTCAAGTCGTTGGGCTGCTTTTTGCTCACCAGTTTGCCATTGCCCTTTGATAAATTGAATGACACACACATTCATATCCCAACCTGCGGCGCGAAACACCATGCCAAAGGCACTAGATGATTTTCCTTTTCCTTCCCCTGTGTTGACTACGGTTAGTCCATGTCGACGTTCGCGAGTTTTCATGTTGTTTCTTCGGTTTTTGATGTGAATGAGTCTATCAACATTAACACAACGCCAACTGTAATAGCAGAATCTGCGATATTAAATGCTGGCCAATGCCAATTTCCATAGTATATATCTAAGAAATCAATAACATATCCATAGGCTAATCGATCCACTAAATTGCCAATAGCGCCGCCTAATATTAACGAGAGGGCGATTGCGATAAATGTTTCATTGGGTTTTAATCGTGTTAGCCAGACGCTAATGACAATACTCATTCCAACAGCAAGTCCAGCAAAAAGCCAGCGTTGCCAGCCTCCGGCATCACTGAGAAAACTAAAGGCAGCGCCAGTATTATGCACATACGTTAAATTAAAAAATGCAAAGACAGCACGCGATTCATAGAGCTGCATAACGTTGTCGATAATTAATTTACTGGCTTGATCAAGACCTAATGACAAGACTGCAAGCCAAAGCCATTTCAACATGGGAAATTTAGGCATAAAGTCTTTTTTCTCCTTCGCCTGCAATGTTTTCAACGCAGCGCCCACACAATTCCGGATGCTCAGGATTTGCGCCTACTTCTGCGCGTTGATGCCAGCAACGTACACATTTTGGTGCGGAGGAGGGTGTTACTGTAATGGTGATGTTGTAATCATTTGCGTCATTTTTAGTGAGTGTTGCATCCGACGTAATAAAGACAAAACGCAGTTCATCCCCTAATTTAGCTAAAGTAGCAAAGGTGTTTTTATCACAATGAATTTCCACATCAGCTGCTAAAGAGGAGCCAATTTCTTTGTTAGTTCGGCTATGTTCGAGTGATTGACTTACATCAGAGCGAACTGTCATGACTGTTTGCCAGAAATCATGATTGAATGAGGCATTAGCCTCTAAAGGTGCTAAATGCTCGTACCATGTACTTAAAAATACCGATGCTTCACGTTTTTCAAGACTCGGTAAATGTTGCCAAATTTCGTCAGCGGTATAGCTTAAAATGGGAGCTAACCAGCGCACTAAAGCTTCGAGAACGTGGAACATGGCCGATTGTGTTGAACGCCGTGCGAGTCCGTCTGTTTTCGCGGTATATTGACGATCTTTAATAATATCTAAATAGAAACTGCCTAAATCAATCGCGCAGAAATGATGCACTTTTTGGAAAATAGTTTGAAATTGATAATTTTCATACGCGGATTTAACTTCTTCTTGTAGCGTAAAGGCGCGATCAAGTACCCAGCGATCAAGCGGCAATAAGTGTTCAACCGGCACTAAATGTTCTGCAGGCGTAAAATCGTTTAAGTTTGATAATAAAAAACGTGCTGTATTGCGTAGACGACGATAACCATCCGATGTGCGTTCTAAAATTTCATCTGATACACGCATTTCACCACGATAATCTGTTGAGGCAATCCATAAACGTAGCACGTCCGCCCCTAAGTTTTTCATCACCGATTGTGGCGGAATGACGTTGCCTTTGGATTTGGACATTTTCTCGCCTTTTGCATCAACCGTAAAACCATGTGTTAAAACGGTTTTATACGGTGCGACGCCGTTCATCGCAACCGAGGCAAGTAGCGAAGATTGGAACCAGCCACGATGCTGATCTGAGCCTTCTAAATATAAATCAGCAGGGAAATGAAGTTGTTCACGTCGCGCTAAAACGCCCGCGTGCGTTACACCAGAATCAAACCAAACATCAAGCGTATCACTCATTTTGTCGTAATGATCCGCATCGCTGCCGAGTAATTCAGCGGCTTCCAGTTCAAACCATGCGTCAACGCCTGCTTTTTCAATGCGTTGCGCGACTTCTTCAATTAATTCTTCTGTGCGAGGATGAAGCTCACCGGTTTCTTTATGTACAAAGAAAGCAATCGGAACCCCCCAAGTACGTTGACGAGAAATACACCAATCTGGGCGATTTTCCATCATGCTTTCAATGCGTGCTTGACCCCATTCAGGTAACCACGTTACTTTTTTAACTTCGGCTAAGGCTTCTTCACGCAATTGATTCTGATTCATTGAAATAAACCATTGTGGCGTTGCGCGGAAAATAATGGGCGTATGATGGCGCCAGCAATGTGGGTAGCTATGGAGTAGCGTTTGTTGATGTACTAAACTGCCGCGAGTATGCAGTACTTCTAAAACATGCTCATTGGCCTTTGAAACGTGTTGACCTGCAAACAGTTCCACATTAGGTAAAAACACACCATCACTTCCGACAGGGCAATCGACAGGTAAGTCATAAACGCGTCCGACGACATAATCTTCTTGTCCATGCGCAGGCGCTGTATGAACCGCGCCTGTACCTGCATCAGTGGTGACATGATCGCCGAGTACAATGGGCACATGGCGATGATAGAACGGATGTTGCAGTTGTTTAAGTTCCAGTGCAGAGCCTGGGCAACTTGCTAAAATCGTGTATTCAGGATTGCCGTAGCGATGCAGGGCGGAATCTAATAACTCTTTGGCAATCACAAGTCGCTCGTCATGGTATTGAATTAAAACGTATTCCAATTCTGGATGAAGTGCTACGGCTTGATTTGCGGGCAGTGTCCAAGGCGTTGTTGTCCAAATAACCACTGAAATGCGTCCATGTCCACCAGTAGAAGAGCCAAAACACAATAAAAAATCTGCACTATCGACCGCAGCAAAACGCACATCAATGGCGAACGAATGTTTATCTTCGTATTCAACTTCCGCTTCAGCCAGCGCAGAGCCACAATCAATACACCAATGAACGGGTTTTGCGCCTTTGGTAATGTGCGAATTGTGTGCGATTTTACCCAGTGAGCGAACGATATCCGCTTCAAATTTAAAATCCATGGTGAGATAAGGATTTTCCCAATCACCTAAAATACCAAGACGCATAAACGCTTCTTTTTGAATCTCAACCTGCTTTGCGGCATATTCGCGGCAAGCGTTACGAAATTCAGCCGGTGACACTTTAACGCCCGCTTTACCAATTTTTTTCTCAACTTGCAATTCAATGGGTAAACCATGGCAGTCCCAACCCGGAACGTAAGGCGCATCAAACCCGCTCAACGATTTGGATTTCACAATAAAATCTTTTAATACTTTATTTACCGCATGGCCAATATGAATTTCACCATTCGCATACGGCGGGCCGTCATGAAGGACAAATAAAGGGCGACCTTTCTTTTCTTTTCGAATTGCATGGTAGAGCGCTGCAGATTGCCATTTTTTTAATTGTTCAGGTTCACGTTGTGCTAAATTGCCTTTCATCGCAAAACCGGTGCTAGGTAAATTGAGCGTTTTTTTATAATCTACAGTCATTGTATGTAATCCAAATAAAAGAAATATTTTTAATCGTTTTTGTTATTTTCGCGTAATAGTTTTAAAAATTCATCCGCTGGCAATGGTTTGCTTTTTATATATCCTTGGTAAACATCACAGCCTTTTTCTTTCAAAAAGTCGAGCTGTGCTTGTGTTTCAACCCCTTCGGCTAATACTTTAAATCCTAAAATTTTACCCATTGCAATAATGGTAGCCGTAATTTCCCTATCATCTTTAAGCTCGGGAATGTCGTCGATAAAACTTTTATCAATTTTAAGTGCATTCACGGGAAAACATTTTAAATAAGCAAGTGATGAATAACCTGTTCCAAAATCGTCAATGGCGAGTTTAACACCTTGTTCGCGTAAATTAGTGAGAATAGTAAGCACTTTTTCTTGGTTTTCCATCAGCCCACTTTCGGATAACTCAAGCTCTAAACAATTTGCTGGAAAACCTGTGCGTTGCAGTGCGCTTGTCACTAACTTATTTAAATCAGTGCGTCGAAATTGGACGGGCGAGACATTAACCGCTAAGGTTAGATTGGTGATGCCTTTATCAAGCCATTTTTTACCTTGATAACATGCTTCATAAACTACCCATTCACCCATTTTTTCAATTAACCCCGTTTCTTCGGCTAAAGGAATAAACTCATCGGGCATAATCAAGCCTTTGTCGGGATCTAGCCAACGAACAAGGGCTTCAGCGCCGATGATTTCGCCGGATAATATGTCAACCTGCGCTTGATAGTATAAACATAATTCTTGATTTTCAATGGCGCGACGTAGGCGATTTTCCAGTTCAATGCGCTCACGTACTGCGCGAGTTAAGTCTTGAGAAAAATAGGCAAAACAGCCTCGCCCCGCATCTTTTGCATGATAAAGTGCTGTGTCGGCATGGTCAATTAACAATTCAGGATTTTCACCATGTTCTGGGTAGAGACTAATGCCGATACTTGCGCCAATTTGAACATTATCGCTTTGTGTCAATACAAAAGGTAAACTCAAATCAGCCACTATCGTGTCAGCGACCCGCGCTGCATCATCAATTTGGCTAATATCTCGAAGTAAAACAATAAATTCATCGCCACCGAGTCTTGCAACGGTATCCACTTCTCGCAATCGATTCTGAATTCGCCTTGCTACTTGCACAAGCAGTTCATCGCCTGCAGCGTGCCCTAAATTATCATTGACTGCTTTGAATCTATCCAAATCCATCATCAGCAGAGCCATTCGTTTATTTTCTCGACGCCCTTGCTCAATACCTTGGCAGAGTCTATCGTAGAGTAATCGACGATTAGGCAGGTCGGTTAGCGGATCATAAAATGCTAATTTTTGAATTTTGGTATCTGAGTGATAACGTTCAATCATGAGCATCACTAAATTGGCGTATTGTTCAATTAACACCAATTCAGTTGGCAGTGGTTTACTTATATAACGTCTATAGATTGAAATTATTCCAAGCACTTGATCATGACTGTTTTTAATAGGCTGTGACCAACAAGAGCGCAAATTGGCTAGGTGAGCGAGTTCACTAAATTTCTGCCAATGAGGGTGATTGAGTATATCCTCTACAATAACACGTTCTCCGCGAAAAGCTGCGCTGCCACATGACCCCACTTCATCGCCAATCACGATACTTTCAATCACTTGATTGTAATATTCAGGTAAACTGGGCGCTGACCCTAATAAGAGCTTTCCAGTGGCATTATCGAGCAATAAAATCGAGCAAATCATGGAAGAATATTGCACTTCAATACCTATGGCCAATTCAGTGAGCAAACTCTGCAACTTCTGAAGGCTCATTGTATTGCTGCCCATGGCTTTTAAAATCTGGTTATGTAACGCTAAATCGTTACTTTGGCGCAGTAAAACACGAGCGATTTTTCGTCTACGCAGATTCTCAAGACGCACTGATTTGTAGGCAATAATAAGGAGTAAAAATACAAAGCTTAAAACACAGGCCGCAATAAACGCTATCCCAAGATAATCTCGAAGTTTTCCTTTATCAAATTTAATATCCGAGTCATATATAAAGTCATCTAAGCGCTCATGTATTGTTGCTCTGTCAATCATGCCTACTTTTGCAAACGTTTCCGCCATCGCTTCCCAGCGAGCTGGATTCATGTGGCCAATTTCAATTAACTCAGAGATAACTAATGGTCGCATTGTCTCTGCTTCAAATTCTAAATGACTGCGTGATTTCTCCACATGATACTTATTTATCAGTAAATCAATGATTTCATTTGGGTGCGCAAGTGCATAATTCCAGCCATCAATACTCGCTTGCCGAAAAGCTTTTACGCGATCGGGGTGATGCTTAATTTCATCCTCGGTAGTAAATAAAATATCCCCGTAAAAATCCACACCGTAATTACGCGGATTGATGACGTTGAATGGGATTGCATGTTGTTTTAAATAGTAAGGTTGATCCGTTAAATAAGAATGAAACGCATCGGTTTTGCCGCTGATAAAATCTTGCAAATCAAAACTCATCGGTTGCAAAAGCATTAATTCTTTATTGATGCCTGCATTTAAAAACATCGCTAGAAAATCTGCATCCCCCATTTTTTCAATCATCATGACATGTTTGCCAATTAAGTCACTGGGCGATGAAATATCTTTGCGAGTGAGTAAAACCGAAGGTGAATGTTGAAACATGGCCGCAAGCGCAACTAATGGTAAGCCCTGCAGGCGACGATAGAGTAAATCACTATTCGTGACGCCATATTGTGCATGTTGCTCGAGGACTTCATTGATTACTTCATGTTCAGGTGAGCCTTCCGTAATGGATACATCCAGTCCTGCGTTTGCATAATAGCCTTTTTCAAGTGCAGCATAGTATCCTGCGAACTGAAATTGATGATGCCAACGCAGTTGCAAATTCACTGATTCATTTGCCCACGCGCTAGACGAAAAGAGAGCGCTACAAATAAATAAACTGATTTTTAATCGTGAAAGTTGCATTATCAATATGAATAACTGTGAAATCGAATTAAAAAATTAACGTGCTCGGCTTTTTGCTTTAGATGGTCGCGATGGCTGGCTTCCTAATTTATTGTTTCCAAATCCGGTATATTTCGTTTTGAACGTTTGGGTTTTTTCGGGTGTATCAACGGTTCCTTTTGGCTGAAAGCTAGGAATTAAATGCGATTTACCGTTGCCAATAAGGTCTGCACGCCCCATTGCCTTTAGTGCATCACGCAGCAGAGGCCAATTTTTGGGGTCATGATAACGCAAAAATGCTTTTTGCAAACGCCGTTGTTTCACGCTTTTTGGGATACTAATGTTTTCGGCTTGGCGACTCACTTTGGTGAGCGTGTCTTTTCCCGAGTGATACATAGCGGTGGCAATCGACATGGGGGAGGGCAGAAACGCTTGGACTTGATCTGCGCGGAAATTATTGCGTTTGAGCCAAAGCGCGAGTTCGAGCATATCGTAATCAGTTGTTCCGGGATGCGCGGCAATGAAATAGGGGATTAAATATTGCTCTTTGCCCGCTTCTTTAGAGTATTGATCAAACATGGCTTTAAAGCGATCATACGATCCCATGCCCGGTTTCATCATCCGGCTGAGGACATTTTTTTCAGTATGTTCGGGCGCGATTTTTAAATAACCGCCAACGTGATGCGTGACTAATTCTTTCACATATTCAGGGGATTCAACGGCTAGGTCATAGCGTAAACCCGAGGCAATAAAGATTTTTTTAATGCCTTTTAATCCACGCGCTCGACGATAAAGTTTTATGAGCGACGAATGATCCGTGTTTAAGTTCGGACAAATGCTCGGATACACGCAGGAGGGTTTTCGGCAGGCAGTTTCAATAGCTTTATCTTTGCAGGCAAGGCGATACATATTCGCCGTTGGACCACCTAAATCTGAAATATGTCCCGTAAACGTTGGGGAGGTGTCGCGAATCGCTTCAATTTCTTGAATAATAGAATCTTCAGAGCGACTTTGAATAATACGGCCTTCATGCTCCGTAATAGAGCAAAAACTGCATCCACCAAAACAGCCGCGCATGATATTGACAGAATGTTGAATCATCTCAAAAGCGGGAATATTGGCAGTGCCGTAGCTTTTGTGTGGCAGACGTGAATAAGGCAAGTCAAATACGCTGTCCATTTCATTCATTGCCAGCGGCAGTGGCGGTGGGTTTATCCATATTTCACGATCGCCGTGTTTTTGAATTAGCGGTCGTGCATTATAAGGATTAGTTTCACCGTGCATGACGCGTGAAGCATGCGCGTAAAAAATGGGATCATTTTTCACTACGTCATATGCAGGCAAGCGAATTGCGGTTTTTTCGCGTAGCGTTTTGATATTTTGAATCAGAGGTGCGACAGGTGTTTCATCTGTCGTTTCGGTCTTTTGTGAGGTATCACAAGGAGGCTCTTCTTGATACGGATTGACCGGTGGCGCGGTGGCGCCGGGTTTGTCAAATTCGGTCGAATCCTTCACCGCAAAACCTGCGGGAACGGTTTTGACAAAATGGGCAGTGCCACGCACAAATTGAATATCTTGAATTTTTTCGCCTTTAGCAAGGCGATGAGCGACTTCAATAATCGCACGTTCAGCGTTACCATATAAGAGTAAATCGGCTTTTGCATCCATTAATACCGATTTTTTGACCGTATCTGACCAATAATCATAATGCGCAATACGGCGCAGACTCGCTTCAATTCCGCCAATGATGATGGGTACGTCTTTGAAAGCTTCGCGGCAACGATGTGAATAAACAGAAACGGTGCGATCAGGGCGTTTTCCACCTTCACCATTGGGTGTGTAGGCATCGTTTGAGCGAATTTTTTTATCCGAGGTATAGCGATTGACCATCGAATCCATATTGCCGCCGGTAATCCCAAAAAACAAATTCGGGCGACCGAGCTGTTGAAAATCTTTTGCGCTCATCCAATCCGGTTGTGCAATCATCCCGACGCGAAAGCCTTGCGCTTCAAGTACACGACCAATTAACGCCATACCAAAACTCGGGTGATCCACATACGCATCACCACTAACAATAATAATATCACAGCTATCCCAACCAAGGTCGTCCATCTCAGCGCGACTCATTGGCAGCTGGGGTGCAACACCAAAGCGTTGCGCCCAATATTTGCGATAACTATTTAGATTAGGAGGTGTATTTGAAGAAGTGGACATTTTATGCGCTCGTGACATTGTCGATAAAGTTAGGATTGTACGCAATAAACTCTTTTAAGTAGCGTTTAAACGGCAATTGATATTTTTTCTCTAATTGAATAGCGCGTTTTTTCAATGCGTTGCGCGAATAAATCGGTGTGTCTTTGTGGAAAAAGATAGCAATAACATTTACCGTGCCGTGAACAGGTAACAAGAGAAGTTTTGCTTCAAATAGTCCGCCTAGCCACGAAAAAAGTTGTTTAAATTGTATCTTGTTATTCCATAAATCCACCACCAAAATACCCTCTTTTTTAAGCAACGTTTTACACATCGCAAAAAATTCAACATTACACAATGATTCTGCAATGCCTTGTGAATCGAAAGCATCAAGCATAATGATCTGATAAAATTCACGCTGCATATTTATTCGTTCTCGCGCATAATGTGCACCATCATCAATGACTATATTCAATCGTGCATCACGGGGTAACTCAAAATAATCATGCGCGACTTCTGCTACAGCAGCACGGTATTCTACTGCTTCCACCCGACACTCAGGAAAATGATTTAAAATGTATTTTGCTAAGGAACCTCCACCTAGGCCCATTAATAAAATATCATCATTACCTATTTCGTGAAATAACAACCAACTCATCATTGCCTTGGCGTATTCAAGCTCTAGTTGATCGGGATTTTTTAATGACATAGCACTTTGTTGGGCAAACGATCCAAAATGCAGTGAACGAACGCCATCCAATTCACTAACTTCTATGTCTCCATCTTGGTCTTTGGTCTGGTAAATCATTTCTAGAGTCATATTATTTCCTAATAAATAACATTTTTAAGCACGCTCGCGTTGTGTTTAACGAGGTCTTTTAAATAATAAGTGTAGTCAATTTGATGTAAATGCTCCAAAACAATCGCGCGAGTACGCAAATCTTTGATGGAATAAACCGGTGTTTTGGGATTAAAGGCTAAACCGATAATATTGCCTCGTCCTTTGACGGGGACAAATAATAATTTCCAATTAAATAATTTTCCAAGCCAGAGTGCAATTTGCTGAAATTGCGGACGATGCACTCCGCCCCATAAATTAATAGTTAAAATACCATCGGGTTTGAGTAGCGTTTGGCAATGCGTAAAAAAATCGATATTGCAAATCGCCTCAGCTATACCTTCATGATCAAACGCGTCAATAGCAATGATGCTGTAGCGTTTTGCCTCTTTTTCTCTATTTTTTTTGACATAGTTCGCACCGTCGTCAATCACAACATTTAAACGTGAATCGATAGGTAGCCCAAAGTGCGTCCGTGCGACTTTTAAGACACTTTTGCGGTATTCCACGACATTGACTTTGCAATCGGGAAATTGATAAAGCAAATGCTTTGCAATGGAGCCTCCGCCTAAACCAATTAACAGAGCTTCTTGATGATTAAGGGTTTCTTTAAATAGAAGCCAGCTGCTCATCGTGCGGGCATATTCCAAATACAGTCGATTAGGGTCGCTAATAAGCATACTGCTTTGGCGCGGGACGGTACCAAAATGCAGAGAGCGAACGCCGTCAACTTCCACGACTTCAATGGCGCCTTCGTTGTCATGTTCCTGATGAATTAGGACGCCATCGTATTTATAGAGCGCCAATTGACTAAACAGGTTTTGGATTTTTTTTGTGCGGGACTCGTTTTTCATTTACACATTCGCTTTAGAATCAATAATGCCGCCACCTAAACAGACATCATCTTGATAAAAGACTACCGATTGCCCCTCGGTAATTGCGCGTTGAGGTTGAGAGAAATACACTTCACAGCGTTCATTATCCAATGGTTTTACAATACAGTCTTGATCTTCTTGGCGATAGCGTGTTTTGGCTTTGCAATGCAATATGTGCATGAGTGGCTGATTACTACACCAATCGAGTTGCTGTGTAATCAATGAATTATGAAGCATCAGCGGGTGATCATGGCCTTGTCCAACAATTAAAATATTATTGGGAACGTCTTTATCAAGAACATACCAAGGCTCATCAGGCGCCTCTTTGACGCCACCAATTCCAAGACCTTGGCGTTGACCCAGTGTGTAGTACATGAGGCCATTATGCTGTGCAATGTATTTACCTTCGGGTGTACGCATTTCGCCTGCCTGCGTGGGTAAATAACGTTTAAGAAATTCGGTAAATTTACGCTCACCAATAAAGCAAATGCCGGTACTGTCTTTTTTCTTCGCATTGGCAAAACCGGCACGCTGCGCCATTGCGCGAATTTCGGGTTTATGCAAATGGCCAATCGGAAATAGGGTGCGTGAAAGCGGTTTTTGCCCTAATGTATATAAAAAATAGCTTTGCTCTTTATTGGGGTCTAAACCTTTTAAAAGTTGAAATTCACCATTTTTCTCATGTACCCGCGCATAATGCCCTGTTGCGATAAAATCCGCGCCTAAATCATCAATGGCATGATGTAAAAACGCTTTAAACTTCACGTGTTTATTGCACAAAATATCGGGATTAGGTGTACGAGCGGCTTTAAATTCAGACAAAAAGACTTCAAACACCTCGTCCCAATATTCAGCGGCAAAGTTTGCGGTTCTGAGTTCAATGCCGAGTGTGTCGCACACTTGCTGTGCATCGGCTAAGTCTTGCATCGCGGTGCAATACTCCGTACCGTCGTCTTCTTCCCAGTTTTTCATAAACAAACCGGTGACGTTGTGGCCTTGCTCAAGCAACATAAGCGCAGTGACTGACGAATCAACCCCCCCAGACATTCCAACAATAATATTTTTAGCCATAATCAAGAAACGATTTTAGTAACGTAAGAGGGTAGCGTTGACCACTTAAATATTCATCCACTGAATTTAATACTAGGGGACTGCGCAAAGGTTTTGCTGCAATCTCATCACGTGTTAGCCAATGTGATGCAACGATACCATCATCTAAGGTTTGCGTTGGGTTGTAATCGTAGCATTGCCCCGAAAAACAGAATCGCACAAACGTTAAACTTTCTGGAG
>Ga0208089_1000182_pt1 | contig 16647 bp, 19 predicted proteins | sample LakMenEpi29Jun12_FD_150744 | JGI IMG/M metagenome (GOLD analysis project Ga0208089, IMG submission 150744) | Freshwater microbial communities from Lake Mendota, WI - 29JUN2012 deep hole epilimnion (SPAdes) | ecosystem: Environmental > Aquatic > Freshwater > Lake > Epilimnion/Euphotic zone ... | reverse complement strand
CCCCTTGATCAGCAAAAGACTCAATCAAGTTTTGTAAGCGCGTGCTGAGGATTTGTAAATCTTCAGGGATAGCTATTTCAGAGTCATTGGCAATGTCACTTATGTCGCCAATGAGTAAACCATCCGCTTGTTGTGTACACGAATTAATCTTTACGCGGTGTTGCCCAATGCAATCAATCATCATAAGGCCGACTGTAGTCACATCTGCATGGCTAATCTTCATGACGGTAGCTATGGAGGCGAAAGGCAGCTTGTTATTCGGTTGCGCTGTTGTTTCAGGCGCAGCGGCAACAAGACAAAATGCGGTGTTGTTTCTCAGGCAGTTTTTAACCATGTCCAAATAACGCGGTTCAAAAATCCGAAGTCGCATCAGTCCGCCAGGGCAAATAATGGAATGCAGTGGAAATAAGGGTAGAGAGTAATTATTAGTCATCAACGCTTGACCGAAATAGTGCTGGTTAATTCAAGTCACTTCCTCTTAATTTTTTGAACGACAGGATGGGTTATGGATTCGGATAGCCCATCCTGCTGTAGGCTTAGTTTTTTTTAAGGCTTGAGTAATTCGCCTAAAAATATTAATTGATACAGCATAATTTTGGTCTACTATTCCAACTAGAAAACACGGAGCAAGCATCATGAGCAATACTACGCTAAGCAGTAAAAAATGCACCCCATGCCAAGGTGGTATGGCGCCAATGACGATTGAGCTTGCGCAAAGTCATTTAAACGATGTGCAAGGCTGGGAGTTGCTTGATAAGGCATTGAAACTGAAAAGAACATTCAAATTTAATAACTTTGAAGATGCAATGCAATTCGCCCAGCACGTTGGTCAATTATGTGAAGACGAAGGCCATCATGCAGATATCGGGATTGGTTGGGGTTACTGCAGGGTTGAATTTCAGACGCACAAAATAAACGGACTGCACGAAAACGATTTTATTATGGCGGCAAAAGTAAATGGCCTGGCTGAATTGAACGGTAAAATCCTCAGCAAATAAAAAATCCAATCATATAAACTAATTGTTCTGATTAGTTAAATAGTACGTTTCCGTTCATGACGTTTAAATAGGTCTATTAATAAGCCCTCAGCATTGTAAGAGTTATACACAATCCCCCATGGCTGATAAATATCTATGCCAACAGGCGTTATCATTTTGAGCGCATACAAAAGCATTGTGGTCGTTCGCTTCTAACACGTTAGTATTTTGTGTGTTGACATTTGTTACAAGTATTTCAGCTACTGTTGTTGATGATTTCATTTTAATGACCTTATAAAAGATGAGAACAAACTCATACTATGATTCAAATAAGGTGACGTCTAATGAATTGTTTTTATCTAGGCGATAAGTCTTTTAAATGTTTATTAATGGCTAGGTAGTCCAGTATTACTTTTTACTCTAACATCCACCTTGACGCCGATAATGGTTATTTAATAAGTAGAGTGAACGTTATGCAAAACTTTTCAAATCAGTCGCAATTAAAAATAGCCATGTTATTTGTTGTCAGCACTTTACTTCTTGTTAGTGCTTGTACCGCTAAGTCTAAATTAGAGCCGCTTGCGGGCTATGGGATCAATCCAGTATTGCCTGCCCCTAATAAAGAGCTGGTGCCCACAGTGAATATTGCACCAGCTATCGGATGGTCAAATAACGAAAAACCAACTGCGGGTCAGGGCTTGCGGGTCAACGTATTTGCCAATCAACTTCAACACCCTAGATGGCTATATGCGTTACCCAATGGTGATGTGTTAGTGGCAGAAACAAACAGCCCTGCAAAGCCCAAGGGAAGGTTTAGTGTTAGTGCTTGGGTTGCAGCCAAAGTAATGAAAAAAGCAGGGGCTGGCGTGCCTAGTGCAGATCGTATTATTTTATTGCGAGATAGCAATAACGATGGTGAGGCAGATAAACGAACAACTTTTCTTGAGGGCTTACACTCCCCATTTGGCATGGCGCTCATAGGAGAAACGCTATACGTTGCAAATGCAGATGCGATTTTAGCGTTTCCTTATCATGAGGGAGATGAAGTCATCAGTTCTGTTGGGACTAAGCTAATTGATTTGCCAAGTGGGATTAACCACCATTGGACCAAAAACATTTTGCCCAGTGAAGATGGCACTAAGTTATATGTAACGGTTGGGTCCAATAGTAACGTAGCGGAAAAAGGATTCGATATTGAAGTGGATCGAGCGGCCATTTGGCAAGTTGATGTTAAAACAGGCGCACATCAGCTTTACGCCACCGGCTTACGAAACCCAAACGGGATGGCGTGGGAGCCGACTACAAAAACATTATGGACAGTTGTCAATGAAAGAGATGAACTCGGCCAGGATTTAGTACCAGATTATTTAACATCGGTTAAAGAAGGCGGTTTTTACGGTTGGCCGTATAGTTATTATGGTCAACATGTCGATCAACGTGTTAGCCCACAACAGCCAAGCTTGGTGGCTAAAGCCATCGTGCCTGATTATGCCCTCGGTGCGCACACCGCGTCCTTAGGATTGGCCTACTCAAGCGATAACGCACTGCCGTCTCACTTGCAAAACGGCATGATAGTCAGTCAGCATGGCTCTTGGAATCGTAAGCCTTTAAGCGGCTATAAAGTCATATTCATTCCCTTTGTTAATGGCATGGCAACAGGTCAACCGATCAACGTTTTAACTGGGTTTGTAAATCAAACAGGACAAGCCAACGGAAGGCCAGTTGGTGTGGTCATTGACAAGCAGGGCGCTTTACTGGTCGCTGACGATGTAGGCGACACCATTTGGCGTGTCATTAGAAAATAAAGTCTGGGTTAATCCATTGGCGCTGATTCAATAACTAGTTTTTTGTAAATACCAGTGGAAATATTGTAGAAGTGCCAGCCATAAAAAAGCCCACATCACTGTGAGCTTGATTTTATTGGTTGCCGAGACTGGAATCGAACCAGTGACCATCAAGATTGGTAGACGCTGTAAATTTTATCAACTATATGCCAAATATAAGATTAAATTTTTCTGTTTAAATAGTGTATTATTAATTTTGCCAAATTTTGCCAAAATCTCTTTTGGGAGAGAACACAATGAGCACAATGAATATTTCATTACCAGATCAATTAAAGAGCTTTGTTGATGAGCGTGTATCGTCATCAGGTTATGGCACATCAAGCGAATATTTGCGTGAATTGATACGTCGTGATCAAGATCGTTTAAGTCTTAGAGCAATGATGCTTGATGGCGCTTCATCGCCTATCACTGGTGAAGCTGACAACAGATACTTTGATTATTTACGTTCAAAAGTAAATCAGCCATTAGCGAAATGAAAAAAATATTTCGGCGTTCTATTGCCGATGCTGATGTTTTGTCGGCATTAGAGTATTACATTGAAACTGCACCTGAGTATGCCTTGAGTTTTATTGGTGATTTAGAACGTGCTTATGAGCATATTCAAAGCTTCCCTGATTCTGGTTCAACAAGATATGCTTTTGAATTAGATTTGCCTGATTTGCGTGTATGGCAATGCCATCAATTTTCTTATTTAATTTTTTACGTCAATCATCCTCAGCAAATTGAAGTTTGGCGAGTATTACACAGCAAGAAAGACATCCCTCTATCACTTCAGTCTGAAATACTTTAAGTGTCGTGTTACGCGACGCTTGTATGATGGTATTTAGAAAATTGATTCGTTGACTGGCTCGATTGTATAGGCAAACGGCGCATCTTCAATCCATTGGATCTTCCCTGACGACGTGTCATCGAATACAAGAGATGCACCCGTATTAATGTCGATCGACATTTTAAGTGCGCTGGTATTACTAGCAATCGTAATGGGGGAATTTAGACTGTAGACATAAGCTGTTCTAGCTGTATTTGCCGCATCGTCAGTAAGCAACAAGTTTGACGTCAATAAAGACCTAACACTGTCGCCACCAGGCACAGGTTCCGTGGGGTCGGAAGTTCCATTACTAGCCCATATTAGTTCATTAAAACCATAACTTGTTGAGTTAACTGAACTGCCACAGCTTAATCCGTTACCATCAATAGTAGGGCCTTCGACTCTACCATATGTTAATATTGAGCCATCAGTCCAACAATAGGCCCCGCTACCACCAAGACTATCCTCAGCAATTCGAGATGAATTGAAATGCGCTTGTGCCTTAATTTTTACTCTATTGGATGTAACCAGCAAAATATAAGGGTAGGTTCCAGTAGCTGGCTTAGTTAACTTATCTAAATTGAAAGCGGCATTTGTATTAACCGTAATTTCACTGGCTGAGTCGCTATTGAATATATATGAGCAAGAAGATAAGTTTGGCTGAGCTGAGTTAGAAAAGATTATGTTTTGATTGCACAATGCAACTTTATAAACCTTTAATTTAAGCTCTGCTGCCTTAAAGTCACATAAATTTTCATCGCCAGATCCAAATCCTCTAACATTCGTTATTAAACCCGCGTCATTTAATGTGCATGGGATTTCACTAAAAGCGTTATCTGCTTGAGCATTTATGGAGCTTAATAATAAGCAAATCGACAGGATTCTTTTAATCATTTTATATACCTACAAATTGAATTGAAAAATCTTTAGTGCGTTTTTGCTTCACTATAAGATTCTCTCGTCTAACCTTGTCATAGCGTTTGTTTTCCATAGAGCTAAGGGAATAAGCATTTTGACTAAACAAAGGTTGAGTCGCTTGGGATTTCATTACGCTCATCAGGTTATAATTTATTCTAATAAAGTCTTCGCTAGGTAAATTATTAAAATTTCTGTGACCAATTTCAATAGAAAGCCCTTGCATAAAAGGAGCTTGAGCGCGAAGTGAAATATCGTTACCTTTTAAATCAGCTACTCCATCATATGCATTCCAAATAAAACCTCTTGCATATAATTTTGCCCAATTCATGTAAGGCAGTGGTATCCCTGCTTCTAAATCAGTGCCACCCAAAGCATGTTCTTCTAAACCATCCGCACCATTTTTCCAGCCCGATGCCGCCCAGTAGCGATTGAAATTAACTTCTCCAACTGTGGTTCTGGCTTCTAAGCCAAAACTTGTTCTGCCATGGTTATAAGGAAATTCGTGGTCGTAAAAAGCATTAACGCCAAGTAGCAATTTGTTGTCCATCTCTAGCCGACGATAGCCTAAGCCCATGTTGATAGTTGTGCGATTATCTTGGTAATAGATACTGTCCTGCGTGAAGAATGTGTTTTTAACATCGTCTGGATCAGACAATGGTGCAAGAATCAGCAAGCTTGAAGCTGGCTTATTGCTTTCGAATAAATCTATTATTACTTCAACGGTTGGAAAATACTTTTCAAGAAAAGATTTTGTTATGCCTGTCGCGCCGGAATTGATTGATGATAGCGCCTCAGACTTCAACCCATCCACGCCATTTTGTACAACCTTGGTACCCAAGTTGAGCAATTGTTGTTGCTCGCTATCCAAAGGTGCTTTAGTCGGCAAAGGCGCTTCATCTGCGGCTAGGGTAATTTGGCTAAATTGCGATATAGCAATAGCCAATAAGAGTTTTTTAATCGTCATATTTTCATTAGCTTGTTATAGGTATTATTGTTAATTAAGTAACCATAACCTAAATAATGATTTAGACCAAATTTCTTAAGAATTAATACAAGCGTCGTGTTACGCGACGCTTAATACTTTTTGTTACGTGGTAAAAGTGTGTAGTGGGTGTGTAGTGTTTTATAGACGTAAAAAAACGACTTAGAGTTAACTTAAGTCGTTTATTTTATTGGTGGCCGAGACTGGATTTTCTTGTTAACAAAATTTAAGAACCTAACTCATATATCCTAGAAGATCAGTTTGATGTGCGATAACTTTCCAAGAATCGTTCTTTTTACAAAAAACTGTAGATGATCGTATAGAAACTGTTTCTGCTTTTCCATTTACTTCATTTTCACCAACTTCAATACAGCTAATTAATGCCATATCAGTGCCGATTACAGTATGCAATTGCTTTGGATTCACTCGCCCCCCGAGTTTAAGCGCCGCAACTGAATTCCACATTTGCTCTATATTGCTCCAGCCTATTAAATAGAGACCATCGGGACCCATATAGGTGGCCTCATCAGTGTGAGACCATGCATCCTTCATTGGCTGACCATTACCTGTAAATAATATATTAAGGGCGCTATAAAAATTATTGGTTGCCGTTGATACGGCTTGCTTATTCGACATTATCACAATCTCCTTAATAACTTGCTGGTGGATGATCTTTTGCTCTTCATTATAACTAGCTTACAACCTTAATTTAATAAAAATTAATATAGCCTGATGTTATCTATTTTAAATGCATCAAGAGTAGCCAGTCATTTTGAATTATATTTACTTACAACTCTACTAAACCATGCAACATAAAAAAAGCCCACATCGCTGTGAGCTTGATTTTGTTGGTGGCCGAGACTGGAATCGAACCAGTGACACGCGGATTTTCAATCCGCTGCTCTACCGACTGAGCTACTCGGCCATACTGCCTTTTAAGCCTTGCGAAAGTCGGTAAATATTCGCAAGCCGCGCATTATAGCAAACTTCTTATGCGTGTGACAAAAAAATCAAGTAAGCCACTTTGCTTCAGGCTGTGTGGCTTGTTGGGGATTTGATGAAATTTAATTTGCTTGATGCTTTAGCCAACGCCCAGAATCCGACTAAATACATAGCGGTGTAAGCCAAGTAGCTCGGTAAATAATTCCAACCGTATTGCATGGTTTCAACTAAACCATGGTTAGGAAAGCGGCCAGAAAATAAGTAGTAGGTTTGGGTGGAAATAACAAATGCCACTAAGGTTGAAACCACTGCAGCCAAGCTAAACTTAAGGGAGTCCAATCCGTTAGATTGCTTGCCTAGCCATACGCCCGCCAACCACATTGCAGCGTAAGTTGGCAACATGCCCCAATAGCCTATGGTTAGGCAATAAGCTTGCAAACTATCAATCGCTGCGGCGCTAAAGTCGATGGCGGTCGCCAGCATTACAAAGCCAACTAACCAAGCGGCTTTTCTTAAATACAAACCACCGATTAAAAGCAACGCCAAACTTGCATCAGGTAAAGCGACATGGGTTAACACGTGGCTACCACGGGTTAACAACATGAAAAAGGCCAAGGCTGCTGCTATGGCTAAGTGCTTGCTGGATATATCTTTAGAATTAAAAAACATGGTTTGCTCCGTATCGAATTTGGGCAGAGTTAAATTTATTGTTAGGCATTATAGCATTCATCAAAAGACTTGGTTATTTGACCTATGGTTTAGGAACCCAACGCAAACTGACGAACAAATTGGTGCCTGGCGTATTGAAGTCCGGACCATTTGGGTTACCTGAAAATGCTGTAGTTGCAAGAACATAATGGCGATTAAATACATTGTTCACCCTTGCATTCATATTCCAACTTTCGTTTATTTTATACTTGGCTGTTAAATTAAGAAGCGTGTAGCCGGCTAGCTTAAATTGATTGGCAGCATCGTCATAGCGACTGCCACTGGCAATCACTTCGCTGCCTATTTCTAAATCACTCCATTTACCACCCACCCAGATGACACCGTGTTGCTTAGAGCGGCGTGTCAAAACCTTGCCTGTGTCTTCGTTTTTTGGATCTTGTATGTCGGCACTGGCTCGCACGTGATAACGGTCTAACCAGCCTTCGTAGCTCAATGTTAATCCTTGGATGCGAGCTTGACCAACGTTAGCTGGGCCATCTGTTGAGGTGCCGTTGGAGCCAACTATTAAATTACTGATGTTGTTTTCATAAGCGGTAGCAGATAGGCGGTGATGACCTTGGTCGTAAGTAACGGAAATTTCACTGTTCTTAGAACTTTCTGGTTTAAGGTTGCTGTTGCCCTCATAGGTATATGGGTAGAACACGCCTAGATAGGTGTAACTGTAATCGGAGAAAGGGTAGAACAAATCGTTGAATGTAGGCGCCCGATAAGCTGTGCCGTAGCTAGCAGTTGTGCGCCACTGTGAATTTATTTTATAGCCGTAGCCTATATTGCCAGTCGTGTAATTTCCAAATTGAGAATTATCATCAAGACGAAGACCAAATTTAAGGGCATGATTCTCATGATCAACTAGGTAGCTACCTACGTAACCAATGTTGGTGCGTTTTTTTTGTGAGAAATCGACATTGCCTTTAACTTTATCTTCAATTCTATCGTAGGCAAGTATTAAGTTACCCAGTGGCATTTTTATGTCATTTTGCCAATAAAATTGCCGCTGTTTTGTGTGCAGTGCGCTGGTACCAAATGATACGCCCTCGCTATTTTGATGGTCTTCACTTTCACCAATAGTCAGATTGCTCTGCCAATAATTGTTAACTTTATTTTTGGATTGAAGCGATAGTATTTGTTGGGCATTATCGTTAAAAGCTGGTGCATTACTGTTGTCGGTATTGTAACGGCCGTTGGATTTGTATACATGGCCAGAAATCGCATGGCCATCGTTTATTTGATGTCTGATGTTTGCATTGATGGTTAAATTTTTAAAAGAGTCGTTATCACTGTCGTATCCAGAGTTGACGCTTAAGCTGGAAATGCCATCCGTGCTAATAGAATTCACACCCAAATAAGCGGCGGTGCTTTCGTTTGAGGCACTTAGTGTGGCGGAAATGTCCTTGGTATTATTGCTGCCATAACCAGCAGTAACGGAAGCGTTGGGGCGACCATTGCCTTTCTGCGTGAATATTTGTATTACCCCACCTATGGCATCGGCACCATAAAGACTGGATGCCGGCCCCCTCAAAATTTCTATGCGTTCAATTTGCGAGAGTGCAATTTGACTGAAGTTTGTGGTTCCAGATGTGGCTGAAGAAACGCGCATACCATCAATTAACACAACAACGGATTGCGAGTTATTTCCCCTAATGCGAATAAACGAGGTTGAACCGACGCCGCCTGTTGAGTCCATTTCGATGCCGGGTTGGGTACTGAGTAATTCGGTTATAGTGGATTGCCCTGCGCGGTCAATGTCTTCTCGGCTGATGACGCTCACGTCACCAATTACGTTGTCACGGGATTGCGGAATACGATTGGCTACGACGACGACGTCTTTTAAATGGTGGTCTTCTGCAGCAAAAATTATGTTTGAAAATGCCAAGCCCAGTAGGCAGGTGAGGATGGATTTATTCATTATTATCTCCCTTTCACACGCGTCCCCGCATGCGAATTTTTTATAAAACTAGGGAATACAAGGAAGTAATGAATAAAAAAAGAAAGCGCGGTCAACCTAAATCGACGCTATTTAAGCGCAGCCTTTGTTTACCGTCACCCCGCGGCATTGCCTAGCATGCCTCAAAATGAGGCGTTGTCTTTAGGCCGGTCTCCGGGCTGGTGAGCTTGGGTTTTAAAACCCAACGTTTTGCGCCTTCCCAAGTATTGCCTTTTTCTATGGCTTAACTCAGTGGCGTAATGCAAAACGATTTGATTAAATCAAAAGCGCACTTACCGTTGCGGGGGCAGCATAGGCATTGTGTATTAAACGCACCTATTTCCCAGTTTCACCTTGTTTGTAGAAAACAAACAGGGCACCTATCAACAAACAAAACTATAACTCTAAATCAATAGTTAGTGCTTGCTAACTTAAGTCTAATCTGGCTTACAAGCTTGTTGTAATACTTTGAAAATAAGCCCTTAAGTATTGACGGAAATCAATTTTTTCCATTATAGTGGGCACATGGATGCAGACTTAAAAGCGCTGGAAAAAAAGCTAACGGGCTTAATTGCTCTGTGCACGGATTTGCGCAATGAAAACGCACAGCTGCGCCAAGATTTGAACGCCAGCGTCAGCGATGCGACGGCATTGAAAGCGAACATGGCAAAAGCCAGCGATCGCATTGAAGCCTTGATGGAGACGCTGCCATAAGGCGGCATAGGTAAGCTACTATGAGCCAAAGTAAAGCAGTTGACGTTAACATCATGGGTAGGGAATTCACCGTGTCGTGCACCGATGAAGAGCGCCCAGGCTTAATCAACGCGGTTAACTTTTTAGATAAAAAAATGCGCGACATCCGTGATGGTGGAAAAATCATAGGGGTGGAACGCATTGCTATTATGGCCGCCTTGAATTTAGCGCACGAATTACTCAATACCAAAAGTGGCAGCGTGGATGTTGGTGACATCAAGCGCCGAATCAGTCAAATGCAAGATCAAATTGATGGCGTTTGTGCTACGAAATAATCCCAGCTTTAAGTCAAATCTAGCGTAAAATCCCCGTCATTGTTTCCCTTAAAAGGCAGCTAAGTTAAGGTTAAAACAAAAGTAAAATTCACGGTTTTTAAAGTTTGTTCTCTGCGGTGCGGTTTAAGCTAATAATTCCTTGAACTAGTTTATAGCATCGGTTTTGGTCATTCGAGTGTTGTGCGCGCGCCCTAAATTGACGTTTCTTTTAAGAGCGTTTTGGTGGGTGTACCTAATGCATTCTAGGCTGTTACCACTTGAGCCTTTTTGGTTCAGGATGCTGGCTTAGGCTGTGTCCGTGGAGAACTCCCAATTGAAATCCAGTCTGACCCTAGCGTAATTCGTGGTATTTCAAATCCGCTAAACTGACCACTTCCAAGCATTTCTCATGGCAGGCTTCCAATATGACTGGCGGGGCAAAGCCGGCTTCTGAGGCTTCTAACCATCGAGCTGCGCACACGCACCAGCGGTCGCCGGCCATCAATCCAACAAAGCCGTATTCTGGGCGTGGCGTGCTCAAATCGTTGCCGCGAGACATCGAGTAGGCTAAAAATTCATCGGTCATTTGCGCGCAAACGGTATGACTGCCGCTGTCGTCTGCCCCCGTTTCGCAACAGCCGGTGCGGGTAAAGCCAGTGAGTGGGTCGGCACTGCATAATTGTAGGGCTGTGCCTAATACATTTTTATCGCTTGCTCTTGCCACGTTTATGCCTCGAAAATTCAGATGTTGAGTGGGAGTTATAGATTATCATAAGGCCTAACTGAGAAATAATTTGAGGAAAAATAAATGCGTTATTGGTTAATGAAATCCGAGCCCAGCGATGTGTCGATTGACGATTTGGCTGCCTTTCCAAATCAAACGGTCGATTGGTATGGCATCCGCAATTACCAAGCGCGTAATTTTATGCGCGATCAAATGCAGGTAGGCGATGGCGTGTTTTTTTACCATTCCAATTGCGATGTGCCTGGCATTGCTGGTATTGCGCGAGTCAGCAGTTTGGCTTACCCAGATAGGTTGCAGTTCATTCCAGGGCATAAGTATTACGATGCCAAATCCACCCCAGAGACACCACGCTGGTTGAATGTCGACGTGCAACTGGTTAAGAAAACCCGATTGTTAAGTTTGCAAGAATTGCGCACCTACCCAGAACTCGCCACCATGCGGATATTGCAACGCGGCAACCGTTTGTCCATTACCCCGGTCGACCCCAAAGAGTGGGCGTTTATTTCAGAAAAATTAAGCGCATAAAAAAGCCCCAAGATTTACACCTTGGGGCTTTTGATTAAGGGCTTAGGCTTACTTAATCGCTGTGTCTAAACTGCCCATGCTTTTTGGGTAAGTGACCACGCCCCAAGGCAGCTTTTTGTTTTCAATTTGTTGCGTCACTTCCAGCTTGTCGGTGTCGATAACCATGACCGCATCGGATTTACCGCAAGCCAATAAAATCTCTTTATCGTCTGGGGTAAAAGTAAAGTGCCAGCAACGGTTGCCAGTTGGAATGTCTTTAATTTTTTCGTAGGTTTTTGCGTTATACACTTCCAAGGTTTTGGCTTTGTTGGCCGCCACATAAATGCGCTCGCCTTTGCGGTCATAGGCAATGCCGTATGGGGTAGCGCCGGTGTCAACGGTACGCAAGACCTTGAATTTTTTATCCATGACTAAAAACTTGTTACCGTATTCCAGTGTGGCTAAATAGGTTTTACCGTCGGGCGATACTTTGATGCCGCGAGGTCTGTCACCGTACTCATGGGTTTTAATGGTTTTTAACAATTTGCCGGTTTTCATGCTGTGCACGGTCACGGTGTTGTCGGCTTCATTGGTGATCACCAATTGTTTACCGTCTTTACTAAACTCGATGCCTTCGGTTTCTGGGCCGCCGGTAATTTCACGTATTTTTTTGCCCAATTTTAAATCGATGATACCGATGCGCGCCGGTTCTTTATCGTCATCTTCTGCCTCTTCTTTAGCAGCGGCTAGCGCTTCGGCTGAGCCAGGTGCAGGCGGTGGGCCACCTTTGGCGCTGGGCTCGTAGGAAACAAAAGCATAATGGCCTTTGATGCGAACAAACTCAGGATTTTGCCCGACTTTCACTTGGCTGATGACTTGGTTAGTGGCGGTATCTATGATGGAGACGCTGCCGTTTTCACGGGTGGCCACGACCAATAATTTGCCGTCATCGGTGATGGCTATGCCGCGTGGTTCGTCGCCTTGCACGTCTATGTCAGCACCGGCGGTATAAGTGTTTAAATCAATGACGGTGACGCCGCCTTTTTGATTGGATACGTAGGCTTTGCCTCGGTCAGTGGCGTGGGCGTGAACGGCCAGCGTCATGCTGACTGCGGTCGCGATAAGCAAGCTGCTTAATTTCATGGGTGGTTCTCCTAAAAAAACAATTGATACGGCTCTGTTTTGGGCCGCATTGATAGGCCTTAGGTTCAATGCGGGCTTAGGGGTCAGAGAAAAAATACCAGCTTATGTTTTAAGCAATAAGCGTACTTAATAATTTAGCTTTTTAAAACAAGGCGTTAAAATTAACCTTCTGTATTATGGTTGGTTGATGGCAACCATTTGCCTAGGCAAGAAACAATTTGTAGGCTGGATTATGGGTTTCATCCCAATGCGGGTAGCCTAAGTTGTCTAAAAAGCGGCTAAATGCGTTCATGTCGTTAGGCGGCACTTGCATGCCCACCAAGACGCGGCCAAAGTCGGCACCGTGGTTACGGTAGTGGAACAAGCTGATGTTCCAATCGTGGCCCATGGTGTCTAAAAACTTCATGAGCGCGCCGGGTTTTTCCGGGAACTCAAACCTAAACACCACTTCGTTTTTTGCCTGAGGCGCATGGCCGCCAACCAAGTGGCGTAAATGCAATTTGGCCACTTCGTTGTCGCTTAAGTCTAAAGTCGGTAAGCCTTGCGCTTGCAAATCGCTGACCAATTTAGCCGATTCTGCTGGATCAGCGATGGCCACGCCGACAAATATATGGGCAAATTTAGGATCGGAATAGCGGTAATTAAATTCGGTTATGTTGCGCTCGCCCAACAGGCGGCAAAAGGCTTTAAAGGCGCCGGCTTGTTCGGGTATGGTCACCGCCAATACCGCCTCACGCTTTTCGCCCACCTCAGCACGCTCGGCAATAAAGCGCAAGCGGTCAAAGTTCATGTTGGCGCCCGAGGCGATGCCTATCAAGGTTTTGTCCCTTAAGCCATTGCGCTTGGCGTATTCTTTTATGCCGGCGGTGGCCAACGCGCCGGCCGGTTCTAAGATGCTGCGGGTGTCTTCAAACACGTCTTTGATGGCGGCACAAATAGCATCGTTATCCACCACTATCATTTCGTCGACAAATTGTTGGGCCAAAGCAAAGGTGTGTTCGCCCACTTGTTTAACCGCGGCGCCATCGGCAAATAAACCGACTTGTTCTAGCATGACGCGTTTGCCTTGCTTGAGCGATTCGGTCATGGCTTCGGCGTCTTTGGCTTCCACGCCTATGACTTTTATTTCCGGACGCACCGCTTTAACGTAAGCGGCAATTCCCGCGAGCAAGCCACCGCCACCGACGCAGCAAAATATCGCTTCTATCGGTTCGGGGTGGGCATTGAGGATTTCCATGGCAATGGTGCCTTGGCCGGCAATGACTTCTGGGTCATCGTATGGGTGCACAAAAGTCAGCTGTTCGGATTTTTCTAATTCCAAGGCTTTCACGTAGGCATCGGAATAGCTGTCGCCAAACAACACCACTTCAGCGCCGCGCGCTCTAACCGCATTGACTTTAATGGCGGGGGTGGTGGTGGGCATGACGATGATGGCGCGGCATTTTAGTTTTTTTGCTGCCAGTGCCACGCCTTGGGCGTGATTGCCAGCAGAGGCGGCAATGACGCCGCGTTTAAGCACGTCGCTGGCTAGGCTGGCCATTTTGTTGTAGGCGCCACGCAGCTTAAAGGAGAACACCGGTTGCATGTCTTCGCGTTTGAGTAACACGCGGTTGTGTATGCGCGCCGATAAATTAGGCTGGAATTCTAATGGCGTTTTTTTCGCCACATCGTATACCTGAGAGTGCTCTATTTTATGTTTGTAATCTATGGTCATGGGCTATTTTTAAATGGCGCTTGTTTTTAAAACAACGGTCGCAGTGTATTATGCTGAATTGTTTGTATTATAAAGAAATTGCAGAGGATTTACTTAAAATGGCTTATACCCAAGACGAATTAAAACAACAAGTGGCCAAGGCTGCCGTGGAATACGTAAAAGGCGGCATCATAGGCGTGGGCACGGGCTCAACCGCTAACTTTTTTATTGAAGAGTTGGCCAAAGTAAAACACAAAATTGATGGCGCGGTAGCCAGTTCAGAAGCAACGGCTCAGCGTTTGCGTGGCCATGGCATAGAAGTGTTTGATCTAAACAGCGTGGATGGCATGGACATCTACGTGGACGGTGCCGATGAAATCACCGAACACATGCACATGTTAAAAGGCGGTGGCGGCGCCCTAACCCGTGAAAAAATTGTGGCGGCTTGCGCTAAAACCTTTATCTGTATCTGCGATGAAAGCAAATACGTGCCGGTATTGGGTAAGTTTCCTTTGCCGGTGGAAGTGTTGCCCATGGCAAAAAGTTACGTGGCGCGTGAGTTGGTTAAATTAGGCGGCCAACCGGCTTTGCGTAATTTCACCACGGATAATGGCAACGTGATTATCGATGTGCACGGTTTGACCATCAGCGACCCGGTTGCCATGGAAGCCAAAATCAACCAAATCGTCGGCGTGGTGACCAACGGTTTGTTTGCTGCCCGCCCTGCCAATGTGTTGTTGTTGGCTACCGCTGCCGGCGTTAAAATCATTAAGAAATAAAGACCAGTTGGTGCTCGGCCAGGCATAAAAAAAGCGCTGATTTTCAGCGCTTTTTTATTGTGACGTGTTGATAGTCTTACTGCGGGACGTAACCCGTGGCTGTGTCGGCGCCTTCACCAAAGAAGTATTTTTCTGTTTGTTCGCTTAGGTATTTGCGTGCGGATGCATCGGCTAAACTTAAGCGATTTTCGTTAACCAACATGGTTTGTTGTTTAAGCCATGCGGCCCAGGCTTCTTTTGAAACTTGGGCGTAGATGCGTTTGCCTAGTTCGCCTGGGTAGGGAGGAAAATCCATGCCCTCGGCTTCTTTGCCTAATTTAATGCAGTTTACTGTGCGTGCCATTTTCTTGCCTTAAAGAGTCATGTAAAACGCTATGATAACGCATGGTGTTAAGTGCGGCGAGTGTGCATGTTAATATTGCGTGTTTATTAAACTATAAAGTCTAAAAAATATGAATAAGATAGAAGAAAGTCCGTTCAAAGGTAAAACCGGCATCCCCCGTTTAATTAACGCTTTTGGCTATTCTGTTGATGGCTTTAAGGCGGCATTTAAAAATGAAGATGCGTTTCGCCAAGAATTATTTTTGGCAGCAGTGTTGGTGCCATTAGGGCTTTATTTAGGCAAAACCGGCGTGGAAAAAGCTTTGTTGGTATCGGTGGTGTTGTTGGTGCTGATTGTGGAGTTATTTAATTCCGCGATCGAGGCCGCAGTCGACCACACCTCCATAGACGTGCACCCACTGGCTAAGCGCGCAAAAGACATCGCCAGCGCCTCGGTCATCGTGGCACTGGCTATAGTCATTGGGGTTTGGGCTTTGGTCTTATTCGGCTAAGCCCGACCCATTTAAAAATCCGCCCGCAGGCCTATCAATACAGAGCGTTCGCCTGCTGGGGACAGGTCTTTTAAGAAGGACGTGTGCTCGCGTATCTCTTGGTTAAGCAAGTTGTTGGCTTTAGCAAACAATTCCACGTTTAATTTGCTGGGCAGTTTGTAAGTGGCCATGGCGCTGACATCGGTGTAGCCGGCCGTGGGCAATTCGTTTTCTGCCGTGCGGTTTTGCTTAAAGGCTTGCGTGACATTCAATCTGGCTCCCAATGCGTTCTTTTGGTAATTCAAGCCCGCGCCTAAGCGCAAGGGCGTGATGCGCGGCAAGGCAGCTTTGTTATCAAGGTTGCTGGCACGCACGTAGTCACCGCGTAGGCTTAAATCCCAATAGTCCGCTAGATTGAATTTACCTTCGGCCTCTAGCCCCTTAAAGCTGGCGGCAAAAGCAGTGAATTGGGCTTCAGGAAGTGGCGTTCCATCTACATCGATATCACGGCCGGTGCCGAGCAAGCCTAAGAAGCGATTAAAGCGCGTGTAATAGGCCCCAACACTGAATGAATTTTTAGCGTCCTTCCAACGAATTTGTGCATCCACGCCGTTGGATCGTTCTTTTTTAAAGTTAGGGTTGCCCACCTCGTATTGGTTAGTCGCTATGTGCGCGCCATCGGCATACAGCTCAAAGTAGCTTGGTGCCCGCTCGTTGTGGGACAGGTTGCTGGCCACCGACCAATGGCTGTCTATTGCGTAGAGGCCGCCTAGGGCATAACTGTATGCAGTAAAGTCCGCCGCTTGAGCAGCCTTATTTTTAACCTCCCACGCGCTGGCA
>Ga0208089_1000178_pt1 | contig 16760 bp, 19 predicted proteins | sample LakMenEpi29Jun12_FD_150744 | JGI IMG/M metagenome (GOLD analysis project Ga0208089, IMG submission 150744) | Freshwater microbial communities from Lake Mendota, WI - 29JUN2012 deep hole epilimnion (SPAdes) | ecosystem: Environmental > Aquatic > Freshwater > Lake > Epilimnion/Euphotic zone ... | reverse complement strand
CCGAAAGTTGCGCGGGTATGGAACAGGAACTTTTACTTACGGTGCATTCGACGCAGGCACGACAATACAAGCGGTCAAAGCCACCAAGTCACTAACCGTTACTTCAGATTGGATCAGTGAGAATGAATTCATTTTTCTTCAATCATTGCTCGTATCACGTCAGGTGCATTGGGTTCAAAATGATGGCACGTTCTATCCTGTTGTCATAGACAATAATGACTACACCCTCGCCCGTGAACGCAACGGAAAATTGAAGAATCTGAACTTGAAACTTGCAATGGCAAACCAATATATATGACCACCGATATTCAACTCATAGAATCCTCATCAGGTAAAATCGTTTCGTTGTTTGAAAACGATCCGATTGCTATCACGATGCGATTCACAGACATTCAGAGCTTCGCAGCAACGGGTGGGTTTTCGCGTTCGTTTCGTGTTCCGTTTGATACCAACAATCAGCAAATATTCAGCGCACTGTTTGAGCCGAATGTTTCACCCGTGACAAATTACTTCCACGTTAAGATGGAGGCAGAACTTCGGGTTAATTCGATGCCATTTGCCACAGGTCACATTCAGGTCATGCGATCGATTATCAAGGATGGTATGATTGCATCGCTTGAGGTTGTGTTTTATTCGGAAACTCCGAATTTGTCAAAGGCACTTGGAACGAAGAAACTCGCAGACATCGCAGCACTTGCCGATCTGAACCACGTTGTAACTTATACGGCAGTCACCAACACGACTGAGCCCTACCGGTACGCTCTGATTGATCGAGGCTTTAAGTTCAGTGAAGAAGCAGAATCAGGTGCAAGGGTTGTATTAAATACAAGTTCACCGGTCTATCCCGCTGAAATGACACCGATCATCCAATGGGCATGGCTATTTGACAAGATCATTCGTGAGGCAGGATTTGATTACGATGCGGATGCACTTGTGACGCTGCTCGAAGGTTATTATATGCCGTTTGTCGTGGGCAGAGCGTTAAATTATGAGATACCTCCAGAGGGTTATTTTTTTAAGGCAGGATATACTACCACACAGAACAATGTTCAAAACACAAATATACCGCAGCAACTCACGGGACTGACCGAATCGTACGACAATAACAGTGACTTCGCGACTTCAGTTTACACCGCGCCATTCTCAGGAACTTATACCTTCAGAATATTCGCCACATTCAGACGTGACAACAATCCAAGCGGCTCACCATTTGTAAGATTTTCACTTCGCACCGCGACGAATCAGCCCTATTGGGGTACTGAGACGCTGCTTATGTCTCCCGCAATTGGAGCGATTACCAATAAACAAATTGATCGAACCATAACACTTGAGCAAGGCGACACAGTTGCGTTGTATATGGATGGAGGAACGCCAATAGTTGACCTATTCGGTGACGCTGATAACGACTTCGGAAGCGGAACGGGGTTTGCCCTGATCGGCTTTGATGGCCCGTTATACGGACAGACGATTGAGATGAAGTTGAATGCACCGGAGATGACGCAGATGGAATTCATTCGCGACGTTATCGCAATGCACAACCTTGCTGTAATTCCCGACCGCAACATTCCTAAGAAACTCACATTTGAATTACTGAACACTTACATCGGAAGTGGAACCGATCGAGATTGGACGAATAAACTTGACATTTCAAAGGACTACATAATCGAGCCGACGACTTCAATGCAGCATCAGAAGTTGAAGTTCACCTACAAACAGGCGGGCGACGTATGGAATAAGATATTCCAAGACGCAGGACGCATATACGGTGAATACAAGATCGAAGGCTACACAGTCAGCAGTTCGGACGTTCCCAATGACTTTGCACAGGGTGAATTTACGGTGCAACTTGTCACGCAGCCGACGCCATCCAATGCGATTAGTGGAACGGGTATAGTTATCCCCAAGTTCGTAAATGATAAGGGTGAGTTCGTAGTGCCCGGACCTCGTTGCCTATACATCGCGGGAACGGCTGACATTGCATTATACGACGACATCACCGACGAAGTTGGAGAAATCACAACAGTGAACCTTGTCAACCATTACAGCACAGTGAATGCAGAAGTTCAAGACTATGATCTGAACTTTGCCCCCGAATCACAGCCACATCAGATCATCGGCCATCCATACAACAATCTGTTCAATTTATACTACCGAAAATACCTCAACGAAATCTATTCACCCGAGGCTCGGATGATGACCGCATATTTTGATCTGTCATTTGCCGACGCAATTAACATAAGATTCAATGACGTGATTTGGGTGAAGGATTCGTATTGGCGTGTGATTGAGATCAACGGCTATCGGATGGGTGATCGTGACAGTACACAAGTGAAACTCATAAAGATCATCAACAGCCAAGCCGACTGTCCTGTTACTCCATTCTCGGTTAATCTTAACGGCAGTGTGAACTTTGTTGATTTCAATGGTGATCCTGCAACCGCAACGCAGACCTGCTGCGAGCGTTACGGCTATACATGGGAGGCACTCGGAGAACTATGTTTTCAATTCGGTGCAGATCGTCGCGATGATCCTGCAGGCTCACCATTCGGAACCACGATCGGACTTGCTTCAACTCGCGGGTTGCCCCTTCCAAGTTACAGTTTAACAGTTGGTAGTGATATTCAACATTCACCTGGAAACATTCAGACGATAACAGTCGGTCAGGGTATCGAATCACTCGGAAATAATCCGAACACCTTTATCAATGGTGAGCAGATCAAATATGAAGGCGATCATGGAAGTGGGTTATTGACAGGAAAAAACATCTACGCCAACGTGCCGGGCCTTCACATCGGTGGCGGGTGGATGAGCGACAACAGATCGGATGCCGCGGGTGGCAGTCAGGCGGGAATTTTTGTGATGAATATCAAGGGTGGATTGGCATCAGGTGGTGCAACTCTCGAACTACTGATTGAAGGTATCACAGGTAAACGCATCAACATTCCAGATAAAACAGCATGGGCGTGCATCGTCACGATTAGTTGCAGCGAAATGACGACGACAGTAATCAATCAGGCTCATTCGCAATTTGTCGTGATGCTAAAAAAGGAAGGCACAGCAAGTGCGGGAACGATTCAAAATATCTATCATCAAAACACCTTCCACAATATTCAGTTCACCATTGACACGGCTACCAATACAGCAGAACATCGTTTCAAGGTTGGGTTAGCTGGAGGTCATCCACACACGAACATGAACTTTATTGCAAAGGTTGAATATATCCAATACCGCAGAATATGATAGATCACTCAGAAACAATCGGGGCCGTATTGAAACTCGTTAAGGCGGGGCTAACTGTTCCAAAACAGAACAAAGAGTTGTGCGGTTATCGGCTGTGGATTTATCGCATTCTTAACCTATCATTTATTGCCCTAATCATTTGGGGAATTATTACATTACTTACATGAAGAAGTATTCGATTCAGTTAGACATAGACGAAACAGGGGCGATAAAGAACGTCGATAAGGTTGCTGGTACACTTGACAACGCGACGCAGAGCGCGGTCAATCTGAGGCAACAGCTTCGCGAAATGCAGAAGCAACTTTCGAACCTCGATGTCAATTCTGAGGAGTTCCAAAAGTTGTCAAAGGAGGCCGGTGAACTCAAAGATAAGATCAAAGACGCCAGCGAGGCCATCAATCGTCAGGCGGGTAGTTCATTTGAGCGACTGAGCAACAATGCTGCGGGACTGAAGGATTCACTCTTGAACCTTGACTTCGAGCAAGTGGGTTCGTCACTTAAAGGTTTGGCAGGCACTGTCAAGGGATTCACCTTTACAGAATTTTCAGATGGTCTAAAGAACGTCACTTCGGGCTTCGCATCGCTTGGAAAAGCACTGTTATTAAATCCGCTTTTTCTCATCATCACCGGAAGCACCTTACTGATTGCCAATTTTGAAAAGATCACTGCACTATTCGATGGAATTACAGACGCACAGGTTGAAGCGGCAGCAGCACAACAGAAGTCAGCGGATGCGGCAAAAGCGCAGTACGATCAGATCAGTGCCACCGAAAATACATTGCGCTTACAAGGCAAGACAGAAAAGGAAATTCTCGAACTGAAGAAGCAGGCTCTCAACACCGCTATACTCGAACAACAAACAGCCATTGAATCGCAGCAAGTAATTTTGAACGGTCAGATTGAAGCCGCTGAACGCAACAAGTCTGTTCTTAAAGGTATCCTCGACTTCATCACCATACCGATTCAGGTTCTTCTCAAAGGAATCGACAGCATCGGTTCAGCATTCGGTCAGGACTTCGGACTTGAATCCGCATTTGGAAAAGGTTTGGAAAGTATCGCAAGTGCTGTGTTCGATCCCGAAGAAATAAAAGTTGAAGGGCAAAAGACAATCGAAGCAGCCAAGAAACAACTCGCAGAACTTCAGAATACCCGTGATGGATTTGAAGTTCAAGAACAAGAAAAAGCAAAGGCAGCGGCAGCGGAAAGACGCAAGGCACGCGAAGAAGAACTCAAAGAAGCGCAAGCACAAGCAGAGCGTTTATTCTTAATTCAGAAGAACCTTCAAGAGCGAATTGAAAAGGACTTGCCGCAAGCCAAATCGAAATTGTCGGCGCTTATCACAGAGAACGATGAGCGCTTGAAATTAATCGAAGGCCAAAGGCAGGCAGAGTTTGAACTTAACGCGACGGCAGAGGAAAAAGAAATAGCTGCATCAGATGAGAAGTTCATCAAACTTCGTGAACAGGCAGCAGGAAACGCAACGTTACTTGCGCAGATAACAGAACAAAATGAAGATGAAGTCGCCAAGATTAAAGAGCGATACGCGGATCAGGACAAAGTAAATAGATTAACACGGTTCAATGATGAGATCGCAGGGGCAGCAAACTTGCTATCTGCATTCGGTGATCTTGTGAATTCATTCACGGCAAAGAACCGCGCACAAGCTAAACGTCAATTTGAATTAACTAAAGGGGTAAATATTGCCCTTGCCCTTGCAAACACTTACTTAGGAGCGACGAGTGCTTATGCGACAACCGTAGGCGGCCCGATTATCAAGGGTATTGCTGCGGCTGCGGCTGTCGCTTCTGGACTTGCCAACGTGAATCGAATCAGGCAACAGAAGTTTGAAGGCGGTGGCGGTGGTGGTGGTGGTTCGGCTTCATTCTCAGCAGGCGGCGGATCAGCAAGCGTTAGCGGTTCGTCAGGTGGTGGATCAGGAGGTGGCACACCACAATTCAATCCTGTGAACACGGACTTTGTAAACAGCAGACCACCACAACCACCGCGAGCCTATGTGATGGCAAACGATGTTATTAAAGGCGTGGAGGCTACCGAACAGATCGACAGGCAGGCGAGGCTGTAAAAAGAAAGCCCCCGAACGTTTCCGAGGGCAGACCAAATAAACCTACAACGAGTATAAAAACAACTTTGAGATAATGCGCAAACATAAACAAAAAACATAAATTTGCAATATGGAAAAGATAAAAGTTTACGAGGCCAAGATTGACGAAGAAGGGGAACTCGGAGTATATGCGATTTCGTTCGTGGATGAACCCGCGATTCAATCGGGATTTATGCACTTCAAAAATCAGTACAAACTTCGCAAGGTCGATGAGGATAAGCGCATGGTTTACGGGCCGGCTATGATTCCCGATCTTCCTATTTATCGGATGGATGAGAAAGGGAATGAGTTTTTCATCAAATTTCCGAAGGACGTTGTGCGCGAAATGGCGCATAGGTTCCTAATGAAGAACAACCACCAGAATACGACCGTCGATCATGAAAAGAAACTGAGCAATACAATCGTCGTGGAATCGTGGATTAAAGAGGGCGAATCCGACAAAAGTATTTCGCTCGGACTTGGTGAACTTCCCGATGGTACTTGGCTGACTGGAAGCAAAGTGAATGACGATGATGTTTGGTCGCGGGTGAAGTCAGGTGAATTAACCGGCTATTCAATCGAGGTTGATCTTGAACGCGTCCTTGTCGGTTCTGATCCGGTCGATGAACTTGTCAAAGAAATGGAGCAAATTATTAATTCTATATAAATGAAAACAGTTATCTTCACCCTACTGATGGCCGTCACGGTCACGGCATTTTCACAACTAACGGCAAACGACGTCGGACTTCCGCAGGACATATTCGACGCTTACAAGAACGTAGTCTTTACTCAGGAGTTTACACCTGAAGCACTCGAATTGACAAAGCTCGAAACCAAACGCACGGTCAATGGAGTGACGACTACCACAAAGGAAGTTGTTCTTCGACCTTCGCGAAACTTCACACCTAAGACTACCCAATCGGGCGTTTACGGTCTGAATCTAATCTCAAACTTTGTGCATGAGTTCGGCTACGATGTTATTACTCAAACCGATTCTGGTTATGTTTTTTCAAGATCATTCGATGCAATGCGGTTTATTGTCTGGACTAAATCAGGAAAGTATCACTCTCAATTATTGTGGCCTGACTACGGCTTTAGATTGACCGATCCTTATACAAAGAAGTCGAGATACTACACTGAGGCCGAATTAATGCAAATGAAATACTTTCCAAGCGGATCAAAATCACATCGCACAATTACACGCAATGAACTGATCGCTTTCTCCAATCGTTATCGTATCGGATCGGCGGTCAATCCTCAGACGCACGTAACAAGTCTATTCGCTACCATTGACCGATTGAGCAATAATCAATATAAAGGCAACATCTACATCAATGGCAATCTTGTAACATCGAGTGCGACACTTCCGCTTGTCACTTCATACGGCACGACAGGCATAAGGGTTGGCGCAGTTCGATGGAGATTCCTAAATGAGTGCGTTCCGAACGACGGCGGCCAGATGACAACTACCAATGTCATGGGTTCGTTATACTACGAATACGGAAACTTCGGTACCTGTGATGGTTCATCTTCGGGCGTAGTTGATAACACCACACTGACCACAACCATTGTATCAGGCTCATCATTCGATTATGATTCGACAAGTGATGTTGTAACATACAATTCAAGCAAAGACATGGCTATTTGGTTTAACTTTGAAACGCAGATAGCCAACGGGAAGAACGAAGGTGGGGATGGATATTGGAGTGTGACAGACAACCGCAGAGCAATATCGCTCGGTGATCTTTAGGATTTTGGTTTTTAGATAAAATAGTTTAGTTAGGTTTTAAATGAAAAGCCCCTCAAACGTGAGGGGTTTTTTCGTTATCACTCACTCCGCCATTTCAGATTCAAGGAAGGAAAGTATCAACCGCCTCTCATCGTCGCTCAGTTGATCTATAATCGTGTGAGCATAGTACGGCTTGCACTTATCTTCGAGAATCGAATAAGGCCAAATGTTCTTGTCTGATTTGAAGTCGATCAGATAAATGTCGTCATGATTCCGATCAATAGCAACGGGAGCAAACCCATTCACAACGAGCAGCAACTCACTTGCATGATCTAACCCTGACTTCTTATCGTTCGGCCAAAGACCCGTGAAGCCTGAACCGATGCAATCCTTCGCGTAACCGTAACCCTTCAGATATTCCGCGCAATCAGTGGGGAAGCTGTACTGTGTACCTTTGTACATACACTGCCCCGGCAAACCTTCACGGCTGATCTCAACAATCTCACGTTCGCAGGTCTGTCTGATCGCCCAACGTGAAATCATTCGCCCTGCCCCGATTAGTTTATTCTCATGGCGGTTAGTGTGGATCATCGCCCGACCTGTTGAGAGTTCATAGTAACAGTTCCTTCTGAATCCGATGTAATCAAGGCGGCTGTATTGTTCAAGATAATTGAATCCTTCGTTAGTCAGAACATCGTCGTCACCCATGATTATGAAGTGGGTGAATTCAGATGAATGTTCATATGCCATCCGTAGTGCAGCGTTCCACTTTTCGCCAGGCCGATTCTTTTCGAGTTCAGCAATTCCGACAACATTCTCATCACTTGACAACAGCAAGTAGTCTGCGGTTTCGCTTACGGTATAAGCTGCCACGACAGGAACGCCCAAACGACGAGCGCAGAGTAGCACTAATTCACTGACACGGGAGCGACCGTTAAGACAGGTCACGATGCAGGGGTTAAATGTGTTCATAAGGCAAAGATATAAAGAAAAGTTTACCACACAAGCCTTTTCGTGAAAAAATAAACATTCGGATATTTTACATGAAACGCAATCTCATGTCAGCAAAAGATAAAATCACCGAACTGTACCACAAGAATCTTGAATTCTTCAAGAAAATCGGACTCAAACTTTCCGAAGAAAAAGCGATTGAATTCATGGCCGAAGGCAAATTAGCCGATGGCACGATTGTGAAAACTCCATCCGCTTCATTCGAGGTTGGTGCTGAGGTTTACGTTGTAGGTGAAAACGGTGAAACACTTGCTCCCGCAGGTGAACACACCCTCGAAGATAACACTGTGATCGTTGTCGGTGACGATGGAATGATTGCAGAAATCAAAGAGGTTGAGATGAAGAAAGAAGAAGAAGAACTCAGCCAAGAGGATGCACTTGAAATCATCAAGTCGCTCAATGATCGTGTGACTGAACTTGAAACAAAACTCAGCGCGATTGAAGTTGAAAAGGACAGCGAAACGCAGGCACACGAAGCAACGAAAGAAGAACTTTCAGCCAAGTCAAAGGAACTCGCAGTACTGAAGAAGAAGGCGTCTGCCGATTCAGTGAAGGACGAAAAGTTCAGCACAAAAAAGAATAACGAAACCACCAACGAACCAAAGAAAGGTTCACGCGAATGGTTTCTCAAATACACAGAACAGTAATCTCACCAAAAAAAGCAAAATAAAATGCCAACAACTACTTCACTCACTACCACCTACGCAGGAGAATTGGCCGGTGAGATTCTTGCACCCGCACTGACCGAACTGAAATCACTCGATTTCGTAACGGTAAAACAAAACGTTCCTTACAAGACCGTAGTTCGCACCATCACAGATAGCGTGACGTTCGAGGCCGGTACTTGTGACTTCACCCCAACGGGCACGATCACACTTGCCGAGCGTATCTTGACACTCGAAGAGTTTCAGGTTCAGCGTCAAATCTGTAAGAAGGATTTCTTCACAGACTGGTCAACTCGTGACGTGATGTCTGGCCGTGTGAATGCCGAAATTCAGGCTGCAATCCTTGAGCGATTGACAGGTGGTATCGCTGCGAATCTTGAATTGAATGTACTGTGGAAAGGTGCCAATGGCACAACAGGACAGTTCGATGGATTCGGTACGATCATCGACGCCAATGCAAACGGTAACGTGAACTTCGTTGCTACACCTGTTGCGTTGACAGTGGACAACATCATCTCAAAGGTTGATGCCTTGATCGCTGCAATGCCTATCGCGGTTAAGTCTGCAACTGAAAAGCCGATCATCTACATGAACCAACTCACATGGGAATTGTTCATGCGTGCGCAAATCGCAGCCGGCAACGGATGGTATGCAAATCTCGGCCCAGCGATGGCAGGTCTGAAGTACATGGGATTGTATGAGATCGCGGTTTGTCCGGGTATCGCAAACAATACAATGTATATGGCTCGTAAGTCGAACTTGTGGTTCGGCACATGGTTGACCAACCAGATGAATGAAATTTTCATCCTCGACATGAAAGAGAATGATGGCTCGCAGAATGTTCGTTACGGAGCGACGTTCTATGCAGGTGCGCAGATCGGATTGACTTCTGAAATCGCAGCCTACGGACCTGGATTGTCGTAATCAACTGAATTCATAACGGGCGGCTAACAACCGCCCTAATACAATAAAAAAATGCCTTGTTTACTCACATCAGGATTCACATCTGACTGCCTCGAAGGTGCTGGCGGTGTGAAAGAAGTGTTCTTCCAAAATTGGGAAGATTTTTCTGCCGGTATTACCTTCGATGGAACGACCGGTGAAGTTGATGCCCTTCCCGAAGCGACATTGTACCGTTACGTTCCACTCAAGAACTCGGCATCATTTACCGATGCTTCGGTTCCATCACAGGAGAACGGAACACTGTTCTTCACACAGACAGTGACACTTCGTTTATCTGGTCTTTCGATGGCAAAGCGCAACGAGATTTTGAATCTTTCAAAAGCTAAAGTGATCGCATTCGTTCGCACAATGCAGGATCAGATTTGGATCATCGGTCGTCAAACAGGATTGTACTTGTCAACAGGTCAGGCCGCAGCAGGTCAGGCTCGTGGTGATTTCAACGGTTATGAAATCACAATGACTGCCGACGAACCACTTCCGGCAGAGAAACTCGAAAACTTTACATCAGTTCCATTCGACAACTTCGCAGACATTACAGTATCGCCCGCGTATCCAGGCGTATCGTGATCGTAGATTATGGTTATTAAGTGAAAAGGGTGGGTATTTGCCCACCTTTTTTTTTGAAATGATAAATCTTGTAACAAATACAGCCAATCAAACAGCGTACTTCACGCTCGATGAGGCACGTCAATACTTCAGCGAAACATTCACGCACTACCTTGTCATCATTACACGGACAGAGAATCAACCATCGGGCGAAAATATTGCTCAGGTTCCGACGATCTTAGAAGATAACGCCCGTTATACTTCGCTCAGACTTACAACAGTTGGCCTACATTCAACAGGTCAATACAATTACGTTGTGTATGGTCAGAACTCAAGCTCCAACCTTGATCCCGAGAATGCTTCGGTGGTTGGTTTACTCGAACGTGGCATGGTTACGATGACCGATAACACGACTATCTTTGTCACATTAACACAAGAAATTGCAGATGACTACCGATCCTAAGCAAATCAACCAAATCACCCGAATGAACTTCGAGGTATATACTCCGGTATCAACTAAGGAGAAGATTGATCGTTCCGGTTGGTTGAATTACGGTGATCGCAATGATTTCCCGAACTATCTTGTGGAGATCAAGCAGTCGTCACCTGTTCACGGTTCGCTCGTGCGTAGTATCGCTGACATGGTAGCCGGAAAGGGAGATCAGTCAGGAACATTCACGCCCGAAATGATCGGTAAGATTTCCAACGATCTGATTACTCAGGGAGGGTTTTATCTTGAGGTCATTTATACTATTGACGGCACGAACATCAGCAAGGTTAATCATCTTCCGTTCTGCAATGTTCGACTGTCGGTTAATGAATATCTTGAGATTGATGGAGTGTGGTATTCCCGCGACTGGTCACAGTATAAAAAGAAAGGATTTGAGCCAAGATTCATCGACTTATTCAACACAGGTGCACCCGAAAAAAGTCGTCAGTGCATCATCTGTTTTGAACCTACCGATGGAGTAGAAAAATACCCAAAGCCTGACTATTGGGGTGCGATTAATCACATCGAAACGGCTCGGCAGATTGGACTATATCATGCCAATTCATTCTTGAATGGCCTATTCCCTTCCTTCATCATCAACATGAGAAACGGCATTCCTGATCCTGATGAACAGAATCAAATCATCATGGATTGGGAGGGCAAACTTTCGGGAGCGAAGAACACAGGAAAGTTCATCATCACGTTCAATAATCCAGGCTCGGACAATTCACCTGAGATAACGAGCTTCCCGATGACTGAAGCCAACACTTCGTATCTTGAACTATCATATCGCCAATGCACCGAGCAGATATTCATTGCGCACCGTGTGACTACTCCGCGAATCTTCGGGGTTGCAGACAGTGGAAACGGCCTTTCTTCAAACACAGACGAGATGCTTGTCGGTTTGAATATCTTCAACGCTCAGGTGATCGAACCAAAGCGTAGAATGATCGAAACGACGCTTAATAAGATCACCGAATTCAACAGTGAACCCGAAGTTAAGATTACGTCGAATGAGATCGTGTTGAAGCCGGGTGAAGCAGTGGGCGCACAAGCGGAAGAGGGTGTTGATGTTGCGGCAACAGCACTGAATGGAGCGCAAATCGCATCGCTTGTTGAAATTATTATACAAGCGTCCACGGCAATTATTCCGATTGAAAGCGCGAAAGCAATTATTACCGCATCATTCCCGACACTTACTCAGCAGCAGGTTGACGATATATTCACGGGCGTTGTGCCGGGCAGTGTCAACCCTGCTGAAATTGCACTTCGAGCGATGCGAATCGTGATGAATAAAAACAAATCCGAACTCGATAAATTCATCGAACAGGGTGAAGCTACACCCGCAGGTTATATCCTCATAGATTCATTCGAAGTGACAGACGATGACGATGATCACACCGATAAACTCAGGTCGCTGCACTTTACATCAACAGGAACGGCACGTCCTAACTCAAGATCGGAGCAAGATGAGAGAATTGACGATAAGTTATTCATCACCCGTTACCGGTATCGTGGCGAATTGAAAACAGACACACGGGAGTTCTGCCGCAAGATGCTTTCATCGGATAAACTCTACCGTAAGGAGGATATTTTGCAGATGGAAAACAAAGCGGTGAATCCCGGATGGGGGCCTGAGGGTGCGAACACTTACAATATTTGGTTCTACAAAGGCGGTGGAAACTGTCACCACTTTTGGCAAAAGGAAGTTTATGTGAGTGCAGAGGGTGCAGGTATTGACGTTGAAAATCCAAACGCTCAAGGCATCGCAGTTCGCAAGGCTCAGGCTGCCGGATATGTAGTCAAAAATGAAAAGTTAGTCGCTCAGCTTCCTGTCGATATGCCTAACAACGGATTCTTACCAACAAACCCTATCTATGGCAATTCCTAATAAAACAATACTCGCCCCACTTACCTACATTAAGAAGGTAACGCAGATCAATTCGCCCGTTGATGATAATATCATGAGCGCGGCGGCATACATCGCACAAGATAAATGGGTGAAACCATACCTCGGTGATGCACTGTATGACAAGATCGTTGAAGATTCAAACGATAATTCAATCACCGGTGACTACTTGATACTTCGCGATCATTACATGGTTGATGCAATCGCATGGTGGTGCTATGTTGAAGTGTTGCCACACCTTACATACAAGATCGACAACGCGACAATCGCCCAGCGAGTAAGCGACGACACACAGCCTATCGACAACACGACACTGAACAGACTGATCGACAACGGAAGGCACAACGCTGAGTATTACACAAAGCGATTGAGCGAATACTTGTGTGAAAAGTCGAGCCTATACCCCGAACTGAACACGAACACAGGCTTCCAACGTTCTGCACTTGCTGAAACTAAGTCGATGCCCGTTGTCATGATCTCATCAGGAAACAGCGCATCCGGCACACGCGGGGCGGTACCTCGTAATTGGATTAACAGAATGCACAGATACCTATGAGGCAACACAAAGACACACTCGAACGAAAGAAAAACCTTGTCGATAAGCTCGTGCAGTATCGTCAGATGCTCATGAAAAAAGATAAATCAAGTAAAATCAAATTGAAGAAATAGTTATGTCTTATCATCATTCAAATTCAGATTCAATCTTTTCATTTATCACCGGAATGATCGTTCAGATAGTTGGAATGATAACCTTTGAAACATTTTGGATCCCGCTTTGCCTTGCATTTGCGGGTGGATTCTTAGGTTTAATCGGAAAGAAACTTGCTGAAATTGCAGTTGGAAAGGTTCAGCGGTGGATTATGCCCAAGGGTAGGCGACGTAGGGCTTGATTTCATCTTCGGGTGAACGTGCGGAAGTGAAATTTAAGACATACATTTTTGTTTATTTTTGACAAAACTTAATAATATGCCAGTCACAAAAAAACCAACATTTCTTTCCGAAGATGTAAGTATGGAAGTCTTAGTTCACGGAGACAATAAGCCCGAATTCCTACTGCACTTTGTCAACGCGGCGTACATCTACCGAGTAGCCGAGAGTATCGAACACCGAAATATGTGTTGTGTGTGGATCAATGGAGAAAATGAAGAGGCCCCGTTGATAGTAAATGCCCTCGTGAGTGATATGTATGTGGCATGGGTTGATGCGAGGAAGAACATCTACTTGAACCAAATCTCCCTTAACCAATGAAACCTATTGATGTCTGTGTTGAGTATCGGAGAAAATTCCCTGATACTCCTACGCTAACGTTGGCAAAAAAGATTTGCAAAGATCATCCCGCGCTGTATGTGAATGTTGAGAGTTGCAGAAGTGCGCTGCGCGGATTGGAAGGAAAGGCAGGTAAACGTATCAGGCCTGAATTACTTAAAGAGTTCAAGCGTCAGGCAAGGCCGTATAACCCGTTCTCAGATATCCCCCAATCAGGATCAACAGACAGAAAACCCGTAACTGTTGAAGGTAGCAAAATCCTTTTTTTATCTGACATTCACTTCCCCTACCACAACGAAGAAAGCCTTATCACTGCGCTGAATTACGGCAAAGATCATGATGCTGATTGTATCTATCTCAATGGCGATATCATAGACTGCTATCAGTTGTCATCGTTTGAGAAAGACCCCAAGAAAAGAAGGTTCAGCCAAGAACTTGCACAAGTCCACAAGTTTTTTGAGATACTTAGGCGTGAATTCCCGAAGGCAAACATCTATTTCAAAGAAGGAAATCACGAAGAAAGGTATTGGCGATTCATGAGAATCAAGGCTCCCGAATTACTCGACATCGAGGCGTTTACATTAGCATCACTTCTGAAATTATCAGAGTACAATATCCAATACATCGCAGGGCGAACTAAGGCGAATATTTCCAACCTTTCCGTGTTTCATGGCCATGAGTTCGGGAATTCTGTTTTCAGCCCCGTAAACGTCGCCCGTGGCCTTTATATGAGGGCAAAGGCGACATCTATTTGCGGACACAGCCATCAGACATCAGAACACACAGAACGCGACGTTAACGACAAGATGATTACAACGTGGAGTGTCGGTTGTTTGTGTGAACTTTCACCCGATTATTCACCTTACAACAAGTGGAATCATGGTTTTGCATTTATCAAAACAAACGGCAGTGATTTTCATGTTCAGAATATCAGAATTTACAAAGGACGAATAATATGAGTAAACCTAAATTCATGGAACGATTCAAGCAAAGTGGATTTGCTGAATTCGTACGCGACAAAGTGAAACCTGTAGCGGGTGACGTTCTTGACATCATCGGCGACGTTACCGGTATCGAAGCGGTTGAACGGGTGGGTGAAATGCTGAACAAACGAAAGGAAACAGACGAGGCAGCGAAGGCTCTGGCTGCTGAACTTGAGATGAAGAAACTTGAATGGGAAATGGAACTTGTTCAGATCAGGGTGAATCAAGACCTTGAGCAAATGCGGATGGAGAATGAAGATCGGGCGTCTGCACGAACACGCCAAATTGAAAACTTGAAAACAACCGGTAAACGTGATTGGTTAATGGGTGCCGTTGTCATCACCGGCCTGACGTTAATGGTTGGAATAATCGCCTGCCTTGTGTTCGTGAAGATTCCTGAGCAGAACCAACGGCTTGCAGATATGACATTCGGCTCAGTCCTTTCAATCGGCACTTCGATCTTCGCCTATTATGTTGGGAGTTCACGAGGTAGTCATCAGAAGCAACAGACCATTGATCGCATAACCAAATGAACCGGTTTAAGGTTTCGGAAAACTTCTTTCTCGATGAGTTCGTACCGCCCGACATTTACAACGAACGAGGGCAGCGTGCTATTCAACTGATCGACATTCGTGTGTTCATGGCGGCGCAATTCCTTCGTGATACTATCGGCAAGCCAATGGTGGTGAATAATTGGTGGAACGGTGGCAAGTTCACGCAGCGAGGGTTAAGACGCCACGATTCCAAAACAGGCGCAAGATGGTCACAACACAAGTACGGTCGTGGGTTTGATTTCCACGTTTCGAATATGACCGTGTCAGAGGTTCACGCGATCATCATGCAGCATGAAGAGATGCTCATCAACAGGCAATGGATAACGGTCATCGAAGATAAACGAGATACTCCGACATGGGTACACTGTGACTGCCGGAATACGGGGTTAGATCAAATTCTGATCGTTAGGCCATAAAAAAAGCGGCATCATAAGACACCGCCTCTCTAACATGAACACACTCAGATTACACCTGAGGAGTTTCTTCAGCCGGAGCATCAGCAATGAGATCGTCATTCAACTGTACAGCCGACTTCAGTTCGTCAAGTGCTGCTTGTACTTCCGGCGCAACATTACCCTGAGCAGCGATAGCCGCGTCAAGTTCTGCAAGTTTGCCATTGATTTCTCCGAATGATTTCTTTGTCTGTTCGGTAAGTGCGGTGAGGGTGGCCGCGAGTTCAGTCTGATTCATGAATATTTGTTTTAAGAGTTTACGAATTGCGCTATTATCACTTGGAAAATGATAGTGAGTATGATAGTGTTTTGTTCCAAACATAACGCGAATATATATTAATTTACTTGTTCTCCAAATAATTAGTCACTTCTTTTTTATATTACTGATTCAAGAAAAAAAGAAAAATATTCTTTACCCTTAGAAACCTTAACTTTTTTGACGTTGGCTTCCATAATATGCTTATCATTAAACCCATATTTTTTCTGCAAAACATCTTGCAACGGTTTTACGGGATTATCCCAATCGCTTAAAACACTACTCAGGCCAAATTCAAAATAAATTTTATACGGCGGTTCCGGCAATTGTATTTTTGGTAGTTGAAAAAGCAACGCGCGCTCATAGTGCTGATAAGTTTTCGTCTTAAACCTTCGGCCTTGCCAAACTTCGTTGACAGAAAGAGGTTTTATATGTATAGTTACCATTTCACGCATTGCGCTTGGAGTTTGGATTCATGGTGTTTCATTACCACTCAGGTTGATTGCTAACACAGAACGATTCGCCTGGATTTCCATCAAACCAAACATCGTAATCGAAGCAGAACTTCTTCTTGTTATCTGAACATTCATTCCTG
>Ga0208089_1000177_pt1 | contig 16899 bp, 18 predicted proteins | sample LakMenEpi29Jun12_FD_150744 | JGI IMG/M metagenome (GOLD analysis project Ga0208089, IMG submission 150744) | Freshwater microbial communities from Lake Mendota, WI - 29JUN2012 deep hole epilimnion (SPAdes) | ecosystem: Environmental > Aquatic > Freshwater > Lake > Epilimnion/Euphotic zone ... | reverse complement strand
GATGAATTATCAAAACGCATTCCCAATTTTTCAATCGAAGGTATGTTTGGTCAGCGAATTTCAACTTACTTAGAAACGCAAGAAGATCAAAATACCTTTAGCGAACAAAGTAAAGATCCCAAAATTATGTATATTAATTTAGGTGGGAAAAAACTGCGTTTAACCGTCATTTCCGTTTACGACGAGCAAAATAATTACGTAGGTCGAGCGACACAGTGGAAAAACATTACCGTTGAATCAGCAATGGAAAATCAAATTTCTAAAATCGTCGAAGATGCCATTAGCGGGAATTTTAGAAATCGCGTGCGAGTAGACGCTAAGGGGGGGTTTTTCAAAGATATCGCTGAAGGACTCAATATACTCCTCGAAACATGTGAAAAAAGTTACGGTGATATTGCCGATGTATTTAACGCACTTGCACAAGGGAATTTGAATAAAAAAATCACCACGCAATACACGGGTGATTTTGAAAATATTAAAAACAATGCCAATAACACCGTTCAAAAATTAACTGAAATTGTCGAATTAATTAAAAACATTACCGATAGTCTCAGCTCCAGCTCAAAAGAAATTGCGGCCAGTAATCATGACCTATCAAATCGGACTACCTCACAAGCTGGCGCATTGGAACAAACTGCCGCGAGTATGCACGAATTAAATTCAACTGTCCAAGCGAATACAGAAAATGCAAATTATGCCAATACATTCGTAGTAAACACGTCAGATATTGCAACAAAAGGCGTTAAAGTCATTACACGCGTTGTTGATACGATGCAGGAGATTCACGAGTCATCTCGCAAAGTCGTCGATATTATTTCAGTTATTGATAGCATTTCATTCCAAACCAATATATTAGCCTTAAATGCAGCCGTTGAGGCCGCGCGAGCTGGCGAACAAGGCAGAGGCTTTGCGGTGGTTGCAAGTGAAGTACGTAGCTTAGCGCAACGAGCCGCTACAGCCGCAGGTGAAATAAAATTATTAATTAACGATTCCGTTGACAAAATTGAGGATGGCAGTAAATTAGTGCTTGATGCGGGTCATACCATGGAGGAAATCGTTACTTCTATTCGCACTGTGACGCAAATGATTGCAGATATTTCCATTGCTTCGGATGAACAAAGTACCGGCATCGGACAAGCTAATAATGCTATTTTAGAAATGGAAGAAATGACTCAGCAAAACGCAACATTAGTGAAACAATCGGCCGCTACAGCTATTAACTTAAAAGATCAAGCAATTGCACTCGCAAACGCCGTTGATTACTTTAAGATTAACTAATTCTCTATGCGAGCCATGATTTTAGCTGCTGGGCGTGGGGAGCGAATGATGCCACTCACGCAACACACGCCAAAACCGCTTTTATTGGCAGATGGAAAATCGCTAATTGAACGAATTATTGAGCGCTTAGTTTCAGCGAAAATTACCGAAATTGTAATCAATCACGCTTACCTAGGTAAACAAATTGAAGACACTCTAGGTAATGGATCACAATTTGGCGCAACCATTTACTATTCTCCTGAGGGTGAAAAAGGTCTTGAAACGGCAGGAGGAATTATTCATGCTTTGCCTTTATTAGGCGAAAAACCGTTTTTAGTCGTCAATGCCGATATTGCCACCGATTTTCCTTTTCAACATTTACATGAAAAATCAATTGATTTAGCGCACCTAATCTTAGTGGCTAACCCGGCACATCATCCTCAAGGGGATTTTCATTTAAATGCTGACAACACACTCAGCTCAGACGAAAAGAATTGTTTAACTTTCAGTGGGATTGGTCTGTATTCCCCACAATTATTTCAACAGGCACCTAAAAACAGCACAAAGCTCGCCCCTATCCTACGTGAGGCGATGTTAAAAGGTCACGTAACAGGCGAATATTTTGAAGGGTTATGGATGGATATTGGAACGCCTACTCGACTAGAAATCTTTGAGAAACATCTTCTTACCAACTAATCTGGGCATGAAGTGTATTGTAAACTCGCGTCATTTCACATTTCCTTCTATACTAAAGGGTGAATTTCCTAGAATTTCAATTCAAAAATCACTTTTTTACTATAAAAATAATAAGGAAGCAACAATGAAAAAATCAAAATGGCACGCAATCGGGCTACTCTCTTTTTTAGTCGCAACCAACAGTTATGCTATTGATCATAGTATGCATACTGGCAATAGTGGCTCAAGTAGCGGTATGGCTTGCGTAAAAGCCCAGTTATCTAAATTTGAACCTGAACATTTAGCGACAGTTTCACCCGAGTCTGAATTTTCATTCTTAGCTTTTAATGTACAAAAACCAGAGCAAATTGAAGTCACTATTAAATCACAAGTGGTTCCACTCATAGTCGAACCTAAAGGGGATTTCTTTCGCGTCATAGGTAAATTACCCATCGAATTACGTGATACAACCGCACGAATCAACATCAAGGTTATTGCGAAAAATGAAAAGTGTAATGCTGAAGCGGGTTGGTTAGTCACCATTACCCCATGATGCTATGTTAAGTTATCGTCACGCTTTTCATGCTGGAAATTTCGCGGATGTGCTAAAACACATTGTGTTACTTGAAATCCTTACCTATTTAACACAAAAAGAAAAACCTTTCTGCGTTATTGATACACACGCTGGCGGTGGAAAATACGAATTAGACGGCGATTACGCCTCAAAAAATCGTGAATTTGATAGTGGTATTAGCCAATTATGGCAGCGTGACGACTTGCCCGTTTCAGTTGCAAATTATGTTTCCATGCAAAAACGCTTTAATTCAAATGGTCAACTGACGCGTTATGCAGGTTCACCCTTACTTATTAAACAACTTCTGCGCCCTCATGACAAACTGCACCTATTTGAATTACATTCGACTGAAATAGCCGCATTAAAACTCAATATGAAGCATGATAAACGTATAGTTATTAATCATTCAGACGGCTTAAAAGACAGTTTTGGGCTGCTTCCTCCCGTAGAGAGGCGAGGAATGGTATTAATAGATCCTTCATACGAAATGAAAAGTGATTATGACCAAGTGGTCAAAACGCTTACGCAAATGCACAAACGATTTTCCACAGGCACTTATGTACTTTGGTATCCCGTCATTGATAGAGAACGTAATCAAGCGCTTGAAAAAGCATTGATAAAAACTGGCCTATCCAATATACAGCTCTTTGAACTGGGGACCGTTTTAGATGGATCTAAGCGAGGAATGACAGCGAGCGGCATGATTGTTATCAATCCGCCTTGGAATTTGGCTCAAACAATGCAAACGACGTTGCCATGGCTTGCAAACGCTTTAGGCGAAAACGGTCAAGGATCCTTTCGTTTTGAAACATTATCACCAGAAAAATAAGCGCTTAATTCTTGAGTTGTTGTAGCTGTATCTGCACAACAACCCAAGAACCCACAATGCCTAGCATAGATGACACAAAAATCAGTGCTAGCGTTTCAAAAAAACCCATGAATAATAGATGGAAACTGCTGTTATATAGCATAGATAGTTTCTCAACAGACTGCTTTAGAATCAACATCATAAGAGTGACGATAAACCAAGCATTAATTCCTGAGAAAAAACCGATCCAAAAACCACTATATAAAAATGGGCGTTGAACAAAACTATTCGTAGCACCAACAAGTTTTGCAATGATAATTTCATCTCGACGTGTATGAAATTCCAAGCGAATCGTATTCCCTGTAATCACTAACACAGCCAAACTTAATAAAATTCCCATCAAAATCATGGCACATTGAGAGACTTCGATCATTGTCTGCAACCGTTTTACCCAATGCAAATCCAATTGAGCAAAATCAACTTCAGCGGCTTGTTTAAAATTTTCCACCAATGTTTCAATATTCTGCCCTTCTTCCAACGAATTTTTGGGTATCACTTGCAGTACGATTGGCAATGGATTTTTTTCTAATGCTCGAACTGCGTCACCAAACCCACTGAAGTCCTCGAACTCTTTCAGTGCTTGCTCTTTCGTAATCACTTTTACCGTTTGAACACTTGGGTCAAGCTTAATGCCATTCGCTAAACGATTTGCACTCGCAAGTGACACATCATCATGTAAAAATAGAGAAATCTGATTACTGCTTTCGAGATCAACGGTGAGTTGCTTCGTATTCATAATCAATAAATAAAAACCGCAAGCAAGCGAAATGGAAATTGACAACACAATCACCGTTAACAGCGCATTTAGACGCGATGCAACAAGGCGACCTAGACTTGAAAATAACGCCTGAGCATGCTGATCTCGATATGCATATAATTTATCGACAAACGTGCCACCCGTTTTTGAGGTTTGTTTAGAATTTCTTTTCGCCTCGATGATACTGTTGTGATTATTTCTAGGCTTGTGCTTGTGCTTATGCTTCATAATTTTATTGACTCAATGAACGACATTTTCTAAATTTGATGAATGTGAAACGGTACGTTTAATTTATGACTTTACTCATTAGGCACCCGCCACTAAATTGCCATGATCTAATCTCAACACCCGATGATTTAGCGTGGAAATGAGTGAAATATCATGCGTTGCAATCAATACTGTTACACCGACATTTTGGAACTGTTCAAATAAGTGCATAATTTCTGCAGATAATTCGGGGTCTAAATTTCCAGTTGGCTCATCAGCTAAAATAATTAAAGGCTTATGCACTACCGCCCTTGCAATACCTACACGTTGCTGCTCACCTCCAGATAATGTCAATGGAAGCTTTCTCTCTTTACCAAGCAATCCCACCTTGCTAAGTGCCGCACGAACTAGGCCGTTAATTTCTTTAGCGCTGTATCCCATAATAACTAAAGGTAACGCCACATTATCAAAGACAGTACGATCATTAAGTAATTTGTAATCCTGAAAAATTAACCCCATTTCTCTACGTATAAAAGGTATTTGACTTGATCGAATTTGGCTTAAGTCTCTTTTATTAAACATAATTTTTCCACGATTACCCCGCTCAATCATGGCAATTAATTTAAACAATGTACTCTTACCCGCCCCAGAATGCCCCGTTAAAAAAGCAATTTCACCTTTTGTTAAACGGAAGCTCACATTACGAAGCACATCGCCTACTTCTTGGTAACGCATACTTACATTGTCAAATTCCAACATAATTTTTAGTCTTTAATAAATAAAGCATTAACGAAATTTTCAGCATCAAAATCTTGTAAATCTTCAATGCCTTCTCCAATCCCAATAAAACGAATCGGAATGCCAAATTGTTTTGCTAACGCAAAAATGACACCACCTTTTGCAGTACCATCCAATTTTGTTAAGGTCAACCCTGTCAATGTCACTGCTTCATTGAATAATTTGGCCTGAGAAATCGCATTCTGTCCAGTACCCGCATCCAATACTAATAAAACCTCATGTGGCGCGGTATCATCGAGTTTTGCCATGATACGTTTTACTTTTTTGAGTTCTTCCATCAAATTGGACTTGGTTTGCAACCGCCCAGCTGTATCTGCAATTAACACATCAATATTTTTAGCTTGTGCCGATTGAATTGCATCAAAAATAACAGAGGCAGAGTCTGCTCCCGTATGTTGCGCAACCACATGAATTTCATTGCGATCTCCCCATGTTTGAAGCTGTTCAACAGCCGCGGCTCTAAAGGTATCACCAGCCGCAAGCATGACGCTATGCCCTTGTAATTTTAACCGATTGGCTAATTTACCAATTGTTGTCGTTTTACCTGCGCCATTTACACCAACAACTAAAATGACGAAAGGCTTATCCTGTTTTGGAATACTAAGATTAATATCGCACGGCTTTAAAATATCAATCAAAGCCTCTTTTAAAGCCTGTTCTAATACATCACGATCATTTAATTCAACTCGACTGAGTTGCTCAGATAAACGAGTTATAATTGCCGCGCTTGCTTCAACACCAACGTCAGCCATCAACAAATTCGCTTCAATGTCAGCTAATAAATTTTCACTAGTTGATTTGGATAAAATACTGCCTAATCCGTTTCGTGTACGTTGTAATTGCGATTTTAACCGGCCATAGAGTGAATCCGTCTCTTTGGCAATGGGCTCTCTAACCGCTTTTGTATCAACATCTTGTGTTGTACTTTTTGATTCTAAAACTGGAAAATCATATTTGCTATAAAAATGAATAGCAATCAATGGCAAAATAAGCAGTGTTGCTAATCCTGCATGAATAACGGCCATCCACCAAGGCAAATTAAGTTTAATCGTAAGGATGCTTAAACTGATTTGTAAAAACAAAATGGTACTTAACCATACGCCAGCCTTACGCAATGTATGCGAAGGTGCCGATGTTGCTTGAAAAATGACACCACTCACGACTATAAAACATATCAATGCCACGACACGGTGCAGCCACGCCAGAGTAATTTGAGCGTCATAAGCAACGGTGCCGCTATAATGATTTTGCACACCATAAAATAAGTTTAGAGCACCATCATAATTTAATGAAGGCAACCAAGCGCCATTACATTGTGGAAAGCCTCGACAAGCAAGTGCTGCATGATTTGCAGCGGTCCAATCACCTAAAAAAAGCTGAATTAAAATAACAACTAATGCAACGCTAACTAATAAACGACTTTGTGGTTGCTTAGCCAGAATAACGCGGTCATCCAAACGTAAATAAAGAGCAAATAACAAGGCAAAAAGGGTACTTCCCAAAAATAATGCACTGCTGACAAAAATGGGCATCGTTTGTACCATTAATCGATGAACGACATTAAATTCGCCCAAATCCAACTGTGATAAACGAATTCCCGTCTCAATAACAAGGGAAACAAACACTAAAACGGCGCTCAAACCAGCTATTTTTCTAAACATGTTTTAATTAACCAATTTGTGAAATTTTTAAAAGGTGCATCAAATCACTTTTTGCATCGTAAGGATTGAAATCAGGTGCATAGCGCATCATAAAGTTCCCAAGCGGATCAACGAGTAACAATACACCTTCAGGAATACTTCCATTATACAGTGCATTTAATTTATCAATAACGTCTACACTGGGTTTTAATTTTAATAAATCCGACTCTGCTTGCCACCACGTTGCTGCTTTTTCTTGAGAAATTGTATTATCCAGCACTAACACAGCCCGTCGAGTGCGAACTAATTCCTTATTTAACATCAATCGTAATTGTCGACTTTTATAAATGGCATCAATGCAAACGTCAGTGCAGTCTGATTTAGAAATAACATTCACTATAAGCCAGTGCGAAGAAAGCTCTTGTATGTTATCTTTTGAAAAATCATCAAAACCCTGAAAATCACTGCGCTCTGTTGTAATAATGGGCTTAATGAATTCACCGTGATTCGTTGGTGCACGTGTTAAAAAATCAGGGTGTTTTGCCATATACCATGCAATACCAAATGGAATAATTGACATAGCGAATATGCCAATAATGAGCCGTCTATTTCTTTTTTGTTGTTGCGTTATCATTTTTTTAAAGCCATTTTAATAAACATTACAGTTAAAACTAAAGCCAAGCCAAACCATTGAAGTGCATAAGCTAAGTGTTTTTCTGGTGAAATCAACGTCGAAATATTCCAGTGACGAACATACCCATTTGGCATGTCTGGACTTAATTCAAGCTGAAAAGCCAATAAATCATAACCTAATAGTTGAGTCAAAACTTTATCATCCAATACTTGCACAACTGCTGGTTGAGTTTTTGTCGGTTTCGTTGCACCTTCGAGTTGAATACCAACACTTGGAAACGTATTGATACGTCCCGTTAATGTGATTTCAGTTGTATCAGACGCTAAAGTCACATCTGGTAAAACCGCACGTGGTTCTATCAAGGGAATCCAACCACGATTCACTAAGACAGCTTTGTTAGAATTTTTGATTTTAAATGGCGTCATTACAAAATACCCTACTTTACTTTCGTGCATTTGATTATCGAGTAAAAACTGATGCGTGATATCAAAATACCCGGTCAAACTTACCTGCTTGTAGCGTTCCTTTGTAACATCAACGAACATTTCAGTATTCGTTAAGTCGATATGTTGATTTATTCGCTGTGCTTGTAAATCAATATAAGCTTGTTTTTCATCAGCTCGATGAATTTGCCATGCACCAAGACTAAGCAATACCGTAAATATGGCTAAATAGGCTATAGTCCAACTTAATTTTATATTCATCCAAATTTTCTCTATTAAATTTGTATTACTGCGCCAAAATCATCAAAATACACTTTTCTTTTTTCACAACAATAAAATACTTATGTTAATTAAAACGGTTGTCATTTTTGCATTTTTGTTAATTATACTCAGCTTAGGCTCTGCGCTGTTTAACATTGTCAAACATAAAGACCAAGCAAACTCTCAAAAAACACTCAATGCACTCACACTACGCATTACTTTATCAATTACATTATTTATTTTTATTTTTATTGCTGTTGCCAATGGCTGGATTGAACCGCACGGAATTGGAACAAGAGCGCAATCTCATGATACAACGCCGGAATTATCAATTAAGAATTAACTCGCTTTGACAAAAAAAAAGCGTGGCCTAAAAATTGACCACGCTTTTTTAATGTTATTATTTATTTACATTAAATAAACAAATACAAATAAACCTAACCATACTACGTCAACGAAATGCCAATACCATGCCGCTGCTTCAAAAGCAAAATGGTTTTCAGGTGTGAAATGTCCTTTTGCACTCCGAAATAACACCACACTCAAAATAATTGCACCAACACAAACGTGAAAGCCATGAAAACCTGTCAACATAAAGAATGTTGAACCATAAATACCTGAACCAAGTGTTAAACCCATTTCAGTGTAAGCTTCGTGGTATTCAAAGGCTTGGCAAAGTACGAATAAAAAACCCAGGCTGACAGTCGCAATCAAGCCCTTAATTAGCTGATCACGTTTTTTTGCAAGCAAACCATGATGCGCCCAAGTACATGTCACGCCACTGCTCAAAAGTAATAATGTGTTAATAAATGGCAAGCCAAAAGCACCCATCGGTTCAAAATGCCCACCCACATTACCTGGACCATTCGTTGGCCATACCGCCGTGTAGTTAGTCCATAATATCGCTTTAGTAGCCGCTTTTGCACCTTCGCCACCAAGCCATGGCACCGATAAATTACGCGTATACCATAAAGTGCCAAAAAACACTGCAAAGAACATCACTTCAGAAAATATAAACCACATCATTCCCATACGATATGATATACCCACACCATGGTTGTACATTCCCGATTCACTTTCTGTTGATTGGAGCGTAAACCATCCAGCAACCATCACAATAAAAATTGCAAAACCTAACATCATCAACGGAGAACCGATAGATGATCCATTTAAATAATTAGCAAACCCCACAAGCGTGGTTAGTAAACCCGCTGTAGCCATGACAGGCCACGTCGCTTTATGCGGAATATAATAAGCATTATTTGTTGACATAAACTTCCCCTAAGTTATTTTTTTATCGCTGTTTGAGTGTTATCAAAAAAAGTGTAAGATAATGTAATGGTTTTATATTCATGCGGCAGAGCCGGATTTAACACAAAACGCATAGGCATGACTTTTTTTTCATGCGGTGCAAAAGTCTGCTCAGAAAAACAAAAACATTCGACTTTCTCAAAATAGGTACTCGTTAGTGCCGGTGAAAAACTTGGAATCGCTCTCGCCACCATAGGTGACGCCGTTTTATTTTCTGCATAAAAATTCACGGTATGATACTCACCTGGATGTACTTTCAATTGCGTCATTTCCGCACTAAAAATCATGGGAGTAGACTCATTTAATGTCGTCATAAACTCCACATTCACTTCACGACTCTTATCTATTTCATAAGCAGTTTCTGGTATTGCTTTAATTGCGTCTGGGCGATCGCGCTCAATCCATTTCCACTCACATAAAACATCATAAAGCGGAACTAACGCATACCCAAACCCAAACATAGCAATTGCTACAATCGCTAAATTGCGTCCTAATCGCTTATTTTTTACCGCAACATCCTCGTTCATCTCGACAACGCTTGGATAACAGCCATAACATAAATTGTTGTTGCAATTGCAATAAGTACGATTGCCGTTAAAATATTTTTTTGTTTGATGGTCATTTTGACTACTCGTCAGTTCATCACAAAGGCGCTACTAAAAAGCAACGCCTCTATAATCTATGACCTAATCGTGATCGCAAGGAATCACGGTAGGTGGTGTAGAAAAGGTGTGATAAGGAACTGGTGAAGGCAGTGTCCACTCTAAGCCATGCTTATGAGCATCTTCCCAAACTTCGTCAGTGACTTTTTCGCCTGTTCCGCCTTTAATCGTATCCACAACAATGTATAGGAATAATAATTGACTTGCGCCGAATATAAATCCACCAATACTTGAAATCATATTCCAATCAGAAAACTGAATAGCATAATCGGGAATACGACGTGGCATACCTGCTAATCCCAAGAAATGTTGTGGGAAAAACAAAATATTGACTGAAATTGCAGATAACCAAAAATGCAATTGTCCAATTTTTTCGTTGTACATGTGCCCTGTCCATTTAGGCATCCAATAATACCCGCCTGCCATAAGCATAAAAATAGATGCAGGAACTAAGGTGTAATGAAAATGTGCAACAATAAAATAGCTATCATGATATTGAAAATCAGCTGGCGCAATAGACATCATCAAACCAGTAAAACCACCTAATGTAAACAGCACAACAAAAGAAATGGAAAACAACATGGGTGTTTCAAAAGTCATTGCGCCTTTCCACATCGTAGCTGTCCAGTTAAATACTTTCACGCCCGTTGGAATAGCAATCAACATAGTGGCATACATGAAGTACAACTCACCTGAGATTGGCATCCCAACAGTGAACATATGATGCGCCCAAACAATAAACGCCAAGAATGCAATCGCCGCCGTCGCATAGACCATCGAACTGTAACCAAATAATGGCTTACGCGCAAATACTGGGATAATCGTTGATGCCACGCCAAATGTTGGCAAAATCATAACGTAAACTTCAGGGTGACCAAAGAACCAGAAAATGTGCTGATATAGAACCGGATCACCTCCACCCGCTGCATCAAAGAAGCTAGTATGAAAGAATTTATCCGTCAGCAACATGGTCACTGCACCAGCAAAAACTGGCATAATCGCAATCAATAAGAAACCCGTAATCAACCATGTCCAAACGAACATTGGCATTTTCATTAATGACATTGCAGGGGCACGCATATTCAAAATAGTAGCAACAATGTTAATTGCCCCCATAATTGAAGATATACCAAGTAAATGCACTGAGAATATAGCAAACGGAAGCGCCTTACCTGTTTGCAATACTAATGGCGGATACAAAGTCCAGCCACCTGCAGGTGCACCACCTTCCATAAATAAAGTAGAAGCAAGTAATAAAATACCCGCCACAAGCAACCAAAAGCTCATATTATTCATGCGTGGCAACGCCATATCAGGCGCACCAATCATCATAGGCACCATCCAATTAGCCAAACCAACAAAGGCTGGCATGACCGCTCCAAAAACCATCACAAGCGCATGCATGGTGGTCATTGAATTAAAAAATTGTGGATCAACAAACTGCATTCCAGGTTCAAACAATTCAGCACGAATAATCATCGCCATCGAACCACCCACAAAAAACATGGCTAGTGCGAATACCAAATATAACGTACCAATATCTTTATGGTTCGTGGTAACAACCCAACGCAACCATCCTTTTTCTGGACCGTGAGCGTGATCATCATGGTGATGATCGTCATGATCATGTTCAGCTGTGACAGCAGACATACTTTAATACCTCAATAAACAGTTAAAAAAAGCCCAATAAGCACTCATTACTCATCGTCATCATAAACAGGTGTAATTGCTTTAGGTTGGATTTCGTCGCCCACTTTATTACCGATATCAGGTGAATTTCTAATGTAGGTAATCACTGCTGCTAATTCATTATCTTTTAACTTAGCAAATGAAGGCATTTTACTTGTACCTGCTTGTAAGAAACCAATTAAAGGATCAACGCCACCAGTAACTTTTGCACTACCACGCAGTGCAGGATAATTACCAACAACACCTTTACCATCAATCTGATGACATGCTACGCAATTTTTCAAATACACGCTCGAACCATTAGCCATCAATTGTTCATGTGATTGATCGCTTAAATCCGGTTGTGCATTTTGTTTCTCTAAAGTCGTTTTTACCCAATTATCGTAGTCACCTTGATTCATTGCAATAACCACAATTGGCATAAAGCCATGATCACGACCGCATAATTCAGTACACTGCCCACGATAAACGCCTGGCGTTGGAACAGATGTCCATGCCTCATTGATAAATCCAGGATTCGCATCTTTTTTCCATCCTAAATCAGGTACCCACCATGAATGAATAACGTCAGCTGATGTAAAAACAAAACGAATTTTTTTGTTAATTGGGATAACGAGTGGTCTATCAACACTTAACAAATAATTAGGAACTGTGTGGGGATCAATAGTGTGACCACGATGTGATTTTTCACTTATTTCATCTAAGTGACTTTCAAAGTGAACGCCACTATCGAGATATTGATAATCCCAATACCATTGTTTACCTGTCACTTTAATTGACATTTCAGACTCTTGAACATCATCTAACTCAAGCATTGTCTTAGTTGCTGGAATAGCCATGGCAACTAAAATGATTGTTGGAATGATTGTCCAAATAATTTCCACTGTCGTATGTTCATGGAAATGGGCAGCTTCATGACCCTTGGATTTGCGGTGATGATAGATTGAATAAAATATCGTCCCAAAAACAGCAATACCAATGAACACACATATCCAAAGGATAAGCATGTGTAGATCATAAATGTCATTACTGACTTTTGTCACCCCTTCCATTAAATTCAGGGCATAATCCGCCTGTGCTATTGGCAACCCAAAGGTTGTTAACATAGCACCAGCGAATAGTTGCTTAATTTTTTTCACGGAGAAAACTCCTCTAAGTAGTTTATAAACTTTTATGCTTCATATTTCTTGGTAATTCAAAACAAATTTTATATTTGTTTTATTCCATTTACTTAATAATTATCACAAATAATCGGGTTAATTCTACCCCATGAAGTTCATCTATACCAGTTTGAGATGATGAATCTTCATCAAAATGCTTGTCTAATTCTGCAACCATCGTGCAACTGTTTTTGCATAATAGGTTAAAATCGCATCACTTCCCGCGCGTTTAAAAGCCAGTAATGATTCTAATACAACAGCCTTTTCATCAAGCCAACCGTTCATTGATGCCGCCTTTAACATCGCATACTCACCACTGACCTGATAAGCAAACGTCGGGACACCGAATTCAACTTTGACACGGTGAACTATATCTAAATAGGGCATACCCGGCTTTACCATAATCATATCAGCTCCTTCTTGCAGATCTAACTCTACCTCGCGCAACGCTTCATCTGCGTTGGCAGGATCCATTTGGTAACTATATTTATTACCTTTACCTAAATTGCCGGCAGACCCAACCGCATCACGAAAAGGGCCATAAAAACTTGATGCATATTTAGCCGAATACGCAAGAATTCGCGTATGTGAATAATTTTCCGCTTCAAGTGCTTGACGAATTGCACCAATTCGCCCGTCCATCATATCTGACGGGGCAACAATATCTGCTCCCGCTTTTGCATGAGAAAGTGCCTGTTTAACTAAGACGGCAATGGTTTCATCATTTAACACATACCCTTTAGCATCAATCAAACCATCTTGTCCATGCGAAGTAAAAGGATCTAAAGCGACATCCGTAATAATTCCCAACTCAGGAACTGCTTGTTTTAGCGCTCTAACCGCACGCTGAACTAAGCCATCTGGATGATAAGCTTCTGCTGCATCATCAGATTTTTTATCGATGGCAACTACTGGAAATAAAGCAATTGCTGGAATTCCCAATATATAAAGCTCTCTGGCCTCTTCAATGAGCAAATCTAATGATAAGCGTTCAACGTCGGGCATAGAGGCAATACTCTCTCGCCGCTGCGTCCCTTCAATGACAAAAACAGGATAAATTAAATCATCCACTGTTAACGTATTTTCTCGCATTAACCGACGAGAAAAATCATCTTTACGCATTCTTCTCATGCGTGTTGCGGGAAATTTAATGCTATTATATACCATTTTATTCATACTTATTTTTGGGAGTTTTTATGAAGATTAAGCACTATACCTTATCCGTTCTGTTAGCCACATTTATTAGCGCAATGCCATTGACTCATATTATGGCTTCTGAATTATCTGCTCCTCAAGTGTCTATTGCAGAAGCATCGGATAAACTGCAACAACGTATGCAAGATAAGGGCTTCATTAAAGATTTTAACAAAGTCACGCAATTTGTCGATCAAACAATTTATCCGCACGTTGATTTTGATAAAATCTCTGCTCTAGTTTTAGGAAAAATATGGAAAACTGCAACTCCTGACGAACAAACAAGATTCAAAAAAGAATTCCAAACATTACTAGTACGGACTTATTCACGTGCGTTTAGTGAATTTAAAGAGTGGTCAATTCGTTTTTTACCTTCTGAAATGGAAGAAGGCGCAACAAAAGTCATCGTAAAAACTGAAGTTCTCCAACCAGGTGTTCAACCTATTGCTGTAAATTATCGCATGTATTTAAACGGTAATGAATGGAAAGCTTATGACATCATGATTGAAGGTGTCAGTTTAGTTACGAATTATCGAACCACATTCAGTGATGAAGTTCAAGCAAAAGGCTCATTAAATGCAGTGATCGAAAGCTTAGCAAAACGTAATGCTGAAGCATTAAAAAATTCTTAACTTTTCATCTAGATTACTTGAATTTGATGATAAATCCAGCTAAAGACTCCCTCTATAGCCAACCGCTTGGACGTATTGATAGCTTTATCTTTGATGATCAGGTCGCACGAGTGTTTCCTGATATGATTGAACGCTCTGTTCCAGGCTATCAAACCATTATTACTGCTATTGGTTTGCTCGCAGGGCGCTTTGCGCAAGAAAATAGCGTGTGTTACGATTTAGGGTGCTCACTTGGCGCTGCATCATTTGCCATGAGTCAAAATATTATCGCTAAAAATTGCCGGATCGTTGCCGTAGATAACTCGAATGCCATGTTAGCGCGCTTTAAGCATCTTTTAGCGCTACAAGAACCACAACCGCTATCCATCGATTTAAAATGTGCCAATATTCAAGATAGTGTTATTGAGAATGCGTCGGTTGTCGTCTTAAATTTTACACTGCAATTTTTACCTCTTGCCGATAGAGCACAATTGCTTGAAAAAATTTATCATGGATTATTACCCAATGGTGCACTCATCATTTCTGAAAAACTAGCATTCGACGATCCGCGCCAGCAAGTTATGCAAACTGACCTGCACCATGCTTTTAAAAAGTCGCAAGGCTATAGTGAAATGGAAATCAGCCAAAAACGCACAGCATTAGAAAACGTCCTTATTCCTGAAACATTCGCACAACATCAACAACGTTTAACATCAATTGGATTTAGCAGTTGTGAACTATGGTTTCAATATTTTAATTTTGCCTCATTTATTGCATTAAAATAATGCCCTACTCTAAATTATATAACGCCTTATGTGAAGCCAACGTGCGTGATTGGGCGCAACAATTACCCAAACAAATCCATGAGGCTTTCGATACAAAAAAACATGGTGATTTGCTCAAATGGCAAACACAACTCGCACAACTTCCAAACATTCAAACAAATCAACGAATAATTACTGCTGACACTATCAACATTGGCAGTGCAATTGACCTTTCAATCGAAACTCAAACTCAATTAAAAACACAATTACTCGCCTTTAGTCCATGGCGAAAAGGACCTTATGATTTATTTGGCATTTTAATTGATACAGAGTGGCGCTCAGATTGGAAGTGGCAACGGCTTGAAAATCATATTACACCGCTCCATAATCGATTAGTACTTGATGTGGGTTGCGGTAACGGTTATCACTGCTGGAGAATGCTTGGCGCTGGCGCAAAGAGGGTTGTTGGCATCGACCCAATGCTATTAAATGTGATGCAATTTCAGCTTATTAAGCAATTTTACGATAATAACGCACCTATTGATGTACTCCCATTAGGCATTGAAGCTATACCTGCAAATTTACGTTGCTTTGATAGCGTGTTTTCAATGGGAGTGCTATATCATCGACGCTCACCAATTGACCATCTTTTTGAATTACGCGATTGCTTGAAAAGTGGGGGGGAGCTAATTTTAGAAACACTTGTTATTGATGGCGAATTAGGTGACACACTTCTTCCAGTCGATCGCTATGCGCAAATGCGAAATGTCTGGTTTCTGCCAAGTTGCAACACATTGATCAGTTGGCTCAATCGTTGTGGTTTTAAAAATACGCGTGTTGTCGACATCACCACTACTACCACGCAAGAACAGCGTACAACAGATTGGATGCGTTTTCACTCCCTTAAAGATTTTCTCAATGCTGCAAACCCAAGTTTAACCTGCGAAGGATTACCCGCACCTAAAAGGGCTATCATCATTGCTAATGCTCCCTAAAATTCGTATAAGTCATCATTTTTATCACTCATTTTTTATATTACAAGCGTATATACGCCACAAAGTGATTATGCGACATTTGAATAAAGCGCAACATATTTAGAGTGGATTCCATATAAAAAAGGGCAATTGATTAAAATCACCCTACTATACAAATTTATTATCTAAGTAGCGAATTAGGCTTGCGTGTAATATTCGGGGCTGTATTTATGCACACTGTCTACCATTGCTTTAACGTGTTCAGGATTAATATCAGGCAAAATACCGTGCCCTAAATTAAATACATGACCAGAGCCGTTGCCATATTTATGCAAAATGGTTTTGACTTTTTCGGTAATGACGTCTGGATTAGCATAAAGCGCTAATGGATCTAAATTACCTTGCAAAGCTACTTTATCA
>Ga0208089_1000174_pt1 | contig 16973 bp, 16 predicted proteins | sample LakMenEpi29Jun12_FD_150744 | JGI IMG/M metagenome (GOLD analysis project Ga0208089, IMG submission 150744) | Freshwater microbial communities from Lake Mendota, WI - 29JUN2012 deep hole epilimnion (SPAdes) | ecosystem: Environmental > Aquatic > Freshwater > Lake > Epilimnion/Euphotic zone ... | reverse complement strand
CAAGCACACCTTTGGTCTTCCCTTGAGCGGCAAGGATAGGAAAATTTCACTTCACATTTCTTAAGTTAGAATTGCACTCATGAAGAGTAGTAAGAAATCAAAGATTGCCACCTTAATGGTGCACACCTCCCCCCTTGATCAAGCCGGGGTGGGAGATGCCGGTGGCATGAATGTTTATGTAACTGAGAGTGCCAAAAAGATGGCACAAGCAGGATTATCTGTTGATATTTTTACTAGAGCTAATAAACCAAATCTGCCAGAGTCAATCCAGATTGCAGATGGGGTTACTGTTAAACATTTAGTAGCTGGCCCATTTGAAGGCTTATCTAAAGAGGAGCTACCAAGCCAATTAGGTGCTTTAACGAGTGCCTTTATGCAACACCAAAAAAACCTACCTAATGATTACTACTCACTGTTGCACTCTCATTACTGGATCTCAGGCCAATTAGGTTGGATGATCTCAGCTCAAACAAATATCCCATTGATTCACACCATGCACACAACAGCGAAGGTAAAAAATTTAAATCTAGCAACGGGTGAAAAACCAGAGCCACAGATCAGAGCTATTGGAGAGGAGCAGGTGGTAGCTGCTGCTACTGGTTTAATTGCCAACACTGATGCCGAGGCTGCCTCCCTAGTTTCACTATATGCAGCCTGTCCAGATAATGTCTTTGTGGTTGCCCCCGGTGTTGATCTAACTACTTATAACCCAGCAGATGGTAAAGCTGGTGCGCGCAATCGATTAGATATTGCCCAAGATGCGATAATGCTTACCTTTGTTGGCAGAATCCAAGCCCATAAGGGACCTGATGTATTACTTAGGGCAGCTGCTCAAATGTTAGATCACACTCCGTATTTAAGATCAAAGCTTGCGGTAGTAATTATTGGCGGCACATCCGGTGCTGGAGCTGATGAGTTAGATAATTTGAAAGCGCTAGCTAAGTTTTTAAAGATAGAGGATGTGGTGCACTTTATCGCCCCAGTTGCTCACGCAAAGCTGGCAGATTGGTATCGAGCATCTGATTTAGTTTGTATTCCAAGTTACTCTGAATCATTTGGTTTAGTAGCCCTTGAAGCTCAAGCTTGTGGCACACCAGTGGTGGCAACAGCTATTGGCGGACTTAGAACTGCAGTCTCTGATGGTATCTCTGGCTCATTAGTTGATGGCCATGATCCAAAGGCATGGTCTGCTGTGATCTGTAGATTAATTTTAGAACCACAACGGCGGGTAGTTTTATCAATGGGAGCGATAGAGCACGCATCCCGCTTTGGTTGGGAGAATACCGCTAGAAAAACCTTAGATGTTTATGACTGGGCATTATCTAAGAAGGAAAGCAGCAGATTGAATCTGGTTTTGGATGCTTGATGCCAATGCAGTAATTGATGATTTTTTGCAATCACATGATTTAGATTATGACCAAAAAGATGAAGCTACCTACCTAATTACCCTGCCAGGGCAGACCAAGCAGCAGACCCATTGCGCATTGATAATTGGTGATCACTCCTTGAGTATTAATGCCTTTGTAATTAGAAAACCTGATGAAAATAAGGTTGGAGTATATGAGTACTTATTAAAGAAAAATGCGGCGATGTACTCAGTAGCTTTTGCCGTAAATGAGTTAGGTGATATCTACCTGGTAGGCAGATTACCGCTAGATGCGGTCACAGAACGTGAGATTGATCGAATCCTAGGTGAGGTATTGCAGTACGCCGACTCCTCCTTCAATCCCTTACTTGAGTTAGGTTTTTCCTCCGCTATACGTAGGGAGTGGGCTTGGCGGGTCTCCCGGGGTGAATCACTTGCTAACTTAAAAGCTTTTGAGCATTTGATATAAAGTGAAGATTGATAAGTTGAGTTTATGAGTGTGAAAGGATTAACCCTGTGAGTTATAAATTGATTTTACTTCGCCATGGTGAGAGTGAGTGGAATGCTAAAAATCTCTTTACCGGCTGGGTTGATGTTGAGCTCTCTGAAAAAGGCAAAGATGAGGCAAAGCGAGGTGGGCAACTACTAAAAGAGGCTAAGTTATTACCAGATGTATTACACACCTCCCTGTTAAAGCGAGCGATAGATACTGCAGATATTGCAATGAAATCTGCTGGTATACCTTCAATTCCTACTAAGCGCAGCTGGCGATTAAATGAGCGCCATTATGGCGCGCTGCAAGGAAAAGATAAGGCCGCTACCTTAAAAGAGTATGGCGAGGTGCAATTTGCACTTTGGCGCAGATCATTTGATGTGCCACCACCTGCAATTGCCGATGATGATCAATACTCCCAAAAAAATGATCCAAAGTATGCAAATTTAGGAGATGATCTACCAAAAACTGAGTGCTTAAAGGATGTGGTGATAAGAGCGCTGCCTTATTTAAATGATGAGATCTTTACTGATTTAAAGGCGGGTAAGGTAGTTTTAATTACTGCTCACGGTAACTCAATTAGAGCAATTGTTAAGTACTTAGATGGTATCTCTGATACTGATATTGCCGGGGTTAATATCCCAACTGGAATTCCATTACTTTATGAATTAGATAATAACTTTAAGCCACTTAAAAAAGGGGGCGAGTACCTAGATCCAATTGCAGCTAAAGCGGCAATTGAAGCGGTGGCAAATCAGGGGAAAAAGTAAGGCTTTTACTTCTTTTTAAATCCCTTAGGACACTTTGGATTTACACCACTTACCTTTTTACTACTCTTTCCCTTTACACAGGTAATACTCTTCTTGGCCGGCTTACTTGTCCCACTACTTACGCCAGTACCCTCTGAAGTTGAAGAGCTGGCTTGGGAAAGAGTTAATGTGCCGCGCTTAATTTGATAATTTTGATCTGCCTTATTTGCACCCGCTTGAGAGTAATAAATTCGAAATAGATTTGGTGAGACCTCATACCCAGTTGGATCTAAGCCTTCTACCCCTGCGCCAGTTAGCATCTGTGGAGCTGAGAAGGTAAGACCATCTTTGGAGGTAGATACAAATAATTGCTGTCTTCGAGATGGGGTGCAGCCAATATCTGCCAAAATCATTAGGTAATCATTAGCTTTTGCTCTAATAATCTCAGTATCAACATAACCACCTTCTAGGCGCCAACCTGGCTCTTTAGTAAAGGTGATGCCATCTGGGGAGATGTAGGAGGCAATCTTTTCTAAACACTTGCCAATTACTGGGCTTTCCACAATATAAATTCGCACCCGACCATCTGGCAATAGCACTGCATCTGGTACTCCCCAAGCTTTGGTGCTAGTTGGCACCTTCATCTCTTCACTTGTGGCACTTCTTGAGCCAATGCTGGTGCAACCTGCATCTAAACAAGGAGCTGAGTAAACCTGCTGAGATTGTGGATCCATCTCTTTAAAGTAAGCCCGCTTTGAACCATTTGGAAAGGTTACAACTGTAAAATCAAAACCTAATCTGCCGGTAAGTGATACTGGGGTACACACACCTGCCTCATTGCAATCACTGGCCACAGTGCCAGAGGCACCATCTGCTCGCCAAACTCGATCCACACCATTAAACCGTTCAACATGAGCAGATGCTCCACTCATACCAAGTTGAAGTTGGTCCTCCTTCATTTGGAAGGTGTTAGCAGATGCTTGAGGGGCAAGTAGGACAGATGAGATAAGTGAGAGTGAAATTACTAGCGGTAGTTTGATTTTCATGGCAAGAATGTTACATAACAGTATTGGATTTTAAAAGCATTACCTAGGAAAAGATTACTTATCGGAGTTTGCGTATGTTCCAGTAACTAGGAAGTAAACCCGACGGGCAATAGAGACAGCGTGATCGGCACACCGCTCGTAATATCGACCAAGCAATGTCATATCAATTGCCGTCTCCACCCCATGGGTCCACTTTGGATCTAGCAGAGTTTGAATGATCTTTCGATGTAGGGCGTCAATCTCATCATCATCTTTTTCCACCTCAAGGGCGCGCTCGGCATCACGATTTTGTAAAACTAGCGCCACCTTTTCAATAATCTTTACACACACCCGTCCCATATCCTCAATGGTTAATGCCAGCTCTGGTGGCACCGCGGTTGCTGGATATCGCATCCGAGCAGATTTTGAAATATGGTGGGCTAAATCTCCCATTCGCTCTAAATCTGCACTCATCCGAAGTGAGGTAACTAAGGTTCTAAGATCGGAGGCAACTGGACCTTGGCGAGCGATCAAATTAATAGTTCGAGCATCTAACTCATGTTGCATATCATCAATAATTGAATCATCGGCAATTACTTTTTCCGCCAAGGTTAGATCTGCAGTTAAGAGCGCGGTGGTGGCATGCTCCATGGCAACCTTAACCAACCCTGCCATTTGAACTAGTGTGGCACTAACACCATCTAGCTCCTCTTGAAATTGCTCACGCATTGGCTAAAGGTAGTAGGTAATCGCCCGGTATGCGGGGAGGCGGGTGAACAGGTCTTTAATAATTGGTTAAAACTGAGAATAGCTTGGGTTCTGCTTAAGAAGTGGTTAACTAAACCACCCTAAAACTCCTACGATTAGGGGGTGATTTGGGGATTTAAAGAAAAGCTTAAAGAAAAGCAAAGTGTTAGTAACGCCAACCTTAAAATTCAAACCGATCTATCCACCCAAAGTTTTGATCTACTGCGAGCAATTGATGCTGAATCAATCGTAGTAAATGTTAGTGATTTGGTAATTTACTATTCAAATGGAATTAACACCTTTAATATTATTAAAGATGAGCGCATTCAAAATAAGGAGCTAAATAATTTAGTTAGAGCGGTCAGAAGATCAGGTGCCCAACAAGATGCCACTATCGCCCTGCCAAGAGGTCCAATTGGCGCTGGTACCCATGATCTATTGGTAAGAGTTTGCGCCATTGGCGATGCCGGACTAATTGCGATTTTAATCTTTGATGATAGTGAGATGCGCAGATTAGATGCTATCAGGCGAGATTTTGTAGCCAATATTTCACATGAGTTAAAGACACCAATTGGCGCCTTATCTATCTTAAGTGAGGCGGTATTAGATGCAGCTAATGATCCAGAAGCGATCTCTAAATTTGCCTCCCGGATGCAGGCTGAAAGTAAGCGCTTATCTGAGTTGGTACAAGAGATTATAAATCTATCTAGATTACAAGATGATGATCCACTTAAAAATGGTAAGTTAATAAAATTACCAGAAGTAATCACTGAGGCACTTGATCAATCAAGATTAAATGCTGAAAAGCGAAAGATCACATTATTTTTTGAAGCATTAGATGAGGCACAGATCTTAGGGGATCGAAATCAGGTAACTATGGCGGTAAATAACTTAATTGAGAATGCGATCAACTACTCACCAGATAACACCAGAGTAACAATTACCTTAAAGGTGGTAGATAAGTTAGCTGAGGTGGCAGTTTCAGATCAAGGTATTGGCATTCCAGAGAAAGATCTCGAGCGAATCTTTGAGCGGTTTTATCGAGTAGATCCAGCTAGATCTCGACTTACTGGTGGTACCGGGCTTGGCTTATCAATTGTCAAACATATTGCAAGTAATCATGGCGGAGATGTCTCACTGTGGTCGGTAGAAAATGCTGGCTCTACCTTCACGATTCGCTTTCCAATTGCAACAGATGAGATCGTAGATAGTTTAAAAAGTGAAGGATTAATGTGACCAAGATATTGGTAGTTGAAGATGAAGCATCATTTTCTGACGCACTCTCCTATGTACTTACTAAGGAGGGGTATGAGGTGGTGGTGGCAGATACTGGTGATGGCGCGATTGCCATCTTTGATAAAGGGGGGGCTGATTTAGTTTTACTAGATCTTATGTTGCCTGGGCTTTCTGGTACTGAGGTTTGCCGGCAACTTAGAAGTAGATCTAATGTGCCGATCATTATGTTAACCGCTAAAGATACTGAGGTAGATAAGGTAGTTGGACTTGAGTTAGGCGCAGATGATTATGTAACCAAGCCATACTCAAAGGCTGAGTTAATCGCCAGAATTAAGGCGGTCTTGCGCCGGCAAAGTGATCTACCAGAATCTATAGATCCGATATTAGTAGCCGGGCCAGTTCGCATAGATGTGGAGCGGCATCAGGTAAATGTAAATAATGAAAGTATCTCCCTACCACTAAAGGAGTTTGAGTTATTAGAGTATTTAGTAAGAAACTCTGGCCGAGTGTTAACTAGAGCTCAATTAATTGATCGAGTTTGGGGCTCTGATTACTTTGGGGATACTAAAACTTTAGATGTTCATGTTAAGCGACTAAGAGCTAAGATTGAAACAGATCCAGCAAATCCAGTATTCATCCAAACCATTAGAGGCTTAGGTTATAAGTTTGAAGGTTAGTTAGCCTCTTGCGGTATTGCAGTGGTAGCTACTTGGTTATATCGGTTTAACACCTCATAAATACCATCACCATTAACTATTAATGTATCTAGGGTTACTGGGGCAGCGCTAGCAAAGGTGAAGGTAACTGGGATTCGGTAGCCAGGCTCTTTATCTAGGGTTTGGATATAAGCATCAGCATTTGCAATATCACCGACAAAGGTAATTGGCTTATTTCTTAATAACTCTGAGCTTTTTGCGGTATAGATCGCAGGTTGATTATTAATTGTTACCGAAGTTATTTGATCACTTGTATCTGACCAATTTACTAATGTGCCAATTAAAACACCAGAGCCAGTTGAGGTTTTAATTACCTTAACATTTCGTAATCTAATCTCATCTGTCTGTGCTTCCACACCATCTGTTACCTGCTTAATTAAACGAGTTTGCGCCATCTGGCCTGAACCACAACCGGTAACAGTGGCAGCAATTGCGATAGTTGCAATTACTTTTTTAATATTGCTACTCATGGCTAAAGGTTATCTATATGTGGTTATTTCTTGAAAATTAAGGCCAATTTATGGGGGTGAATTGGGTCGCAAAATGCTGGTATTATTGGCTCCTAGCGAAAGGCCTGATCCCCAGATGACATTTAAAGTCGGCGAAACCGTTGTATATCCCCACCATGGCGCAGCACAGATCGAGGCGATCGAAAAGCGCACAATCAAAGGTGAAGAGAAGATCTACCTGGTATTAAAGGTAGCTCAGGGAGATTTAACTGTCAGAGTTCCAGCCGAAAACATTGATTTAGTAGGTGTCAGAGATGTGGTCGATAGCGCAGGATTAGATCGAGTATTTAATGTATTACGCCAGCCATACACCGAGGAGCCAACCAACTGGTCACGCCGGTATAAGGCAAATGTCGAAAAGCTAGCCTCCGGAGATGTAATTAAGGTAGCTGAGGTGGTTAGAGATTTATACCGCAGAGATTTAGATCGCGGCCTATCTGCTGGTGAGAAGCGAATGTTGGCAAAGGCAAAACAAATTTTAGTTTCCGAGTTAGCTCTAGCTGAGCGAACCGATGAAGAAAAAGCAGCCACCTTGCTTGATGAGGTACTGGCCTCTTAACTGGCAGTAATTTCTACTGTCATGATTAATAAAACTGCAGCAATTATTGCAGCTGCTGGCATGGGCCATCGCTTAGGAGCAAATCTTCCTAAATCCTTAGTGAAATTAATTGATAAAACATTATTAGAGCATGCAGTTGCCAATTTAGCGCCAGTTGCCCAATTACTAATTGTTACCGCTCCAGCTGGTTATGAAGCTGAGTATAAAAAATTGCTGGGAGAAGAGGTTGAGGTAATTACCGGCGGCGTTCTGCGAAGTGACAGCATTAGAATTGCGATTGCAAAGATTCCAAATAATTATGAGTATGTTTTGGTGCATGATGCAGCAAGGGCGCTTGCCTCAACTAGATTAGCAAGTGAGGTAATAAATCAATTAATTAGAGGGCAGCAGGCGGTAATTCCAACTCTTGAGGTAATTGATACGATTAAAGAGGTGGATAACCAAGGTTATGTTAGAAACACATTAAATAGAGCTGCGCTAAAGATTGTGCAAACCCCACAAGGCTTTAATAGATCAGTACTGGAGCGGGCCCACCAGGCCTCAGAGGATGCCACCGATGATGCCGCCTTAGTTGAGGCGTTAGGAATAAAGGTAAAAACAATTGCTGGTGAGGATCAAGCATTTAAGATAACTACTAAAGGTGATATTAAAACTGCAATTAACTTTCTGCTGCCAGATAATCAAAAACAATTACGAGTTGGTATTGGAGTTGATGCCCATGCCTTTAGCCAGGATAAAGATCGCAAATTAGCTTTAGCTGGATTAATTTGGCCAGATGAGATTGGTTTAGATGGCCACTCAGATGGTGATGTGGCAGCACATGCAATCTGTGACGCGCTTTTATCGGCGGCAGATTTAGGAGATCTAGGAAGTAATTTCGGTGTTTCAGATAGTAAGTACAAAGGTGCCACCGGTGCGCAGATGTTAAGTGAGACATTGATTAAGGTAGCAGCAGCTGGCTTTGAGATTGAAAATGTATCGGTGCAGATTGTTGGTAATCGACCAAAGATTGCGCCAAAGAGAGCGCAAGCAATATCTGCCCTATCTAAAGCATTAGCTGGCGCCAAAGTATCACTTTCTGCCACCTCAACTGATGGCTTGGGCTTTACTGGTGAGGGCAAGGGCTTATCGGCAATTGCAACTGCATTATTGATTAGTAAATCAAGTTAAGTAGATAAAAAGAGTTTAAGGGTAAAATTCAACTAATGAGTGAGCTAAAACTATACGATACTAAAACTCGGCAAACTTTAGAGTTTAAGCCAATTAAAAAAGGTGAGGTAGGTATCTATCTTTGTGGTGCCACTGTGCAAGCACCTCCCCATATTGGTCATATTCGAAGTGGAGTTAACTTTGATATTTTGCGCCGCTGGTTAATCGCCTCAGGTTTTAAGGTTACATTTGTTAGAAATGTAACTGATATTGATGACAAGATTTTGCACAAAGCTGTCCATGAAGAGATTCCTTGGTGGCAGGTAGCAATGAAGTATGAGCGAGCCTTTACCGATGCTTATAACGCGCTAAATGTTATGCCCCCTACCTATGAGCCAAGAGCAACTGGGCATATCACCCAGATGATTGAGCTAATGCAAAAATTAATTGAAAATGGTTCAGCATACGCACCCGGTAATGGCGATGTTTATTTAGAGGTAAGAAAGTTAACGGAGTACTTAACCTTATCTAATCAAAAATTAGATGATCTGCAATCTAGTGAAGAGACAGATTCAACTTACAAAAAAGATCCAAAAGATTTTGCACTTTGGAAAGCTGCGAAAAAAGGTGATCCATCTTGGCCAACACCATGGGGGCAAGGTCGTCCTGGTTGGCATCTTGAGTGCTCTGCCATGGCGCATGCATATTTGGGGGAGGAGTTTGATATTCATGGCGGCGGTCTAGATTTAATTTTTCCCCATCATGAAAATGAGATTGCCCAATCACAAGCTGCTGGTTATAAATTTGCCCGCAGCTGGATGCATAACGCTTGGGTGACGACAAGTGGTGAGAAGATGAGTAAATCATTGGGTAACTCACTGCAGGTAGTTGAGATTTTAAAAAAGGTGCGCGGGATTGAACTTAGATGGTATTTAGCAAGTGCGCATTACCGATCAATGTTGGAGTTTTCATTTGAGGCGCTAGCTGAATCTGCTACTGCATTTAAAAGAGTTGAGGCATTTTTAAGTAGGGCAAAGGCATTAGTTGGTGAAGATATTGAAACTTTGATTTCAGATGAGTTTAAGGCGGCGATGAATGATGATTTAGCGGTGCCACAATCTTTAGCGTTAATCGCTGAGTATATGCGGATTGGAAATTCAGCTGGGGAGGATAAAAAAGTATTAGCAAAAACAGCTGGTCAAATTAGAGGAATTCTTTCTATCTTAGGTTGTGATCCATTTGATCCACACTTTACGGTAAGTAAATCAAATGATGCTGCCCTAGATGGCTTAATCAAATTAGCACTCGATCAGCGCCAAGCTGCTAGAGATCGAAAAGATTTTAAAGCAGCTGATGAAATTAGAGATCAAATCGCCGCCCTTGGCATTACAGTGGAAGATACAACTAATGGTCCAAGGTGGAGCTACTAATGAAGCCAGGTAAGGGTAGAAAAGATCGACCAAAGGGTGTTAAATCTTTTGGCAGATCAGCTGGTAAAAAGATTGAACGATCTGCAGTAGCTCGTCCTGAGCGGCGAGATAACCGGCGCGATGATCGAGGTAGTGATAAAAGATTTAATAGATCTGATGGTAGAAAATCAGATACTAGAAAATCAGATACTAGAAAATCAGATACTAGAAAATCAGATAGACGAGATAGCAAGCCAGTATTTGATAAGCGAGATAAAGATTTTAAGCGACCAGATCGCGGTGAGAAAAGATATGAGCGGCGCGGTGCTGCCCAAGATGCAGTGGCTGGTAAAAACTCAGTAGTTGAAGCACTTCGGGCAAAGATTCCAGCCAAAGAGTTAGTAGTTGCTTTAAAGACTGAGATTGATGAGAAGATATCTGAGGCGATTAGATTAGCTAAGAATTTAGATCTGCCAATTAAAGAGATGCCACGTAGAGCGCTTGATGATTTAACCGGTAGTGCTAACCATCAAGGGATTGCGCTGGTAATTAAGCCGTTTAATTACTCAGAGTTTTCTACCATTTTAAGTAGTGCTAAAAAGCCAATGATGTTAATTGGGGTAGATGGCATTACCGATCCCCATAACTTAGGTGCCATCGTTAGATCAGCGGCTGCCTTTGGCGCAGATGGAGTAATAATTCCAGAGCGGCGAAATGCGGCGATGACCGGATCGGCGTGGAAGGCATCAGCTGGCGCTGCTGCTCGGATGCCAATCTCGCAGGTAACAAATTTAGTTAGAAGTATAGGTGAGGCTAAAAAGGCAGGTTGTTTTGTAATTGGCTTAGATGCCGATGGTGATCAAGTGGTATCAAAGATGAATCTAGCTAGTGAATCAATATTTATTATTGTTGGCAGTGAAGGAAAAGGCTTATCTAGATTAGTTAGAGAAAATTGTGATCTAGTACTTTCTATTCCAATGCAATCAGATGTTGAATCACTTAATGCAAGTGTGGCAACGGCAATAGTTATGCATTGGGTGGCAACGGAGCGAAATAAGTAAGATGCAATTCACCCGCTTTATAGCACTCGGTGATTCCATGACTGAGGGTATGAGTGATGAGTTAATCAATGGCAAGTATCGCGGGTGGGCAGATCGGGTAGCAGATAAGTTAGCCAAAGATAATCCAGATTTTACCTATATGAATTTAGCGGTTAGAGGAAAATTATTAAAGCAGGTTGTAGAGGATCAAATTCCAGTTGCAGTTAAGTTTGTGGACGGGCCCCAAACTTTAATCTCATTTCACGCCGGTGCTAATGATGTTTTGCGCCCTAATTACAAGCCAGAGATCTCACTGCCTGAGTATGAAAAAGGGGTTAAGCAGTTAACCGAATCCGGGGCGACGGTAATAATTTTCACCGTAGTCGATAAGGTTGAAGGCGAGGGAAAGACGGCAAAGCTTTGGCATCAAAGATTTAGTGCATTTAATGAAAATATTAGAATGGTGGCAGGAAAGTATCCAGCAATTTTATTTGAAGGCAAAAAGGCAGAGTTTTTAAATACCAAAGCCTTTTTAGCCTTTGATCGATTGCATATGAATTCCGAAGGGCACAAGCGATTAGCGAATGCGGTTTTAGAAGGACTTGGATTGCCATTTGATCCAAATTGGAAAGTTTTGCCGCCACCAGAGAAACCACAATCTAAATTAAAAAAGAATTTAGGCAACCTTGCTTGGGTTTTAGTATTTGTGCTGCCTTGGATTTGGCGCAGGTTACGCGGAAAATCCTCTGGTGATGGCCGAAGTGCAAAATATATTGAGCCAACTAGGTGGTCTGCACGCTGAGTTAGCCGTTAGATTACCGTCTGTTAACCTTCATGAAGCAATATAGGAACATGAGCAGTCATTTAATCTCTACTAATCCCAGGCAGCGATTAATTGATCGAGAGTTAAGTTGGCTAGATTTTAATGAACGGGTGTTGCAGTTAGCTGAAGATAAAAGTATTCCATTACTTGAGAGGTGTCGCTTCTTAGCAATCTTCTCTTCAAATCTCGATGATTTTTACATGATCCGAGTTGCAACCTTAAAACGCAAAATTGAAAACTCAGTGACTAAACAAAATACTGCTGGTTATACCCCACTAGAGTTAATGAAAGATATCTCTAAGAAGACTAACGAATTAATTTCTAGAATGGTCAGTTGCTACCATGATGATCTACTACCAAAGTTGGCCGATAGTGGAGTTGAAATGGTTGATTGGTCGCAACTAACTCAAGATGAAAAGCAATATATAAGTAAGATTTTTGATAATAGAATCTTTCCAATTCTCACCCCACTAGCGGTGGATCCATCTCACCCCTTCCCATATATATCTGGGCTCTCACTAAACCTTGCTGTCTTACTAAAAAAACCAGATACTCATGAAGAGTTATTTGCCAGAGTTAAAGTTCCTGCCTCCTTGCCTAGATTTATGGAAACTACCGAGTTTGCTAGCACCAGATTTATTTCACTTGAGCAGGTGATCATTGCTAATTTACATCAATTATTTCCAGGAATGGAGATTGAGGATTACTACACATTTAGAATTACCAGAAATGCAGATTTAGAGTTAGAAGAGGAGGAATCGGAAGATCTTTTAGAATCTATGGAGCAGGAGTTATTAAGAAGAAAATTTGGTCCCCCGGTTAGATTAGAGGTAGCAAGTGATATCAAAGCTGATTTGGTCGATAGATTAAAATCTGAATTATCAATCCGTGAAGGTGATATCTCGCGGTACCAAGAGCCATTAGATTTAACTGGCTTAAATAAAATTGCAGATTTAGATCGGCCAGAGCTTAAGTTTCGTCCATTTAAAAATCAGATCGCAAAACCACTTCGAGATATTGATCTTGAGTCTAATGAAGAGTTTTTTTCAGCTATTAAAAAAGGTGAGATTTTATTGCACCATCCTTATGACTCATTTAACTCCTCCGTGGTTAGATTTTTAGAGGCAGCAGCAACTGATCCACATGTATTAGCTATAAAGCAGACTTTGTATCGAACATCTGGTGATTCACCAATTGTGGATGCATTAATTGAAGCAGCCGAGGCGGGCAAGCAGGTGCTGGCCGTAATTGAGATTCGAGCTCGCTTTGATGAACAAGCAAATGTTAGATGGGCAAGAAAATTAGAGGATGTTGGTGTGCATGTGGTGTATGGCTTAGTGGGCTTTAAAACTCATGCCAAGTTATCGCTAATCGTAAGGGAGGAGGGAGATAAGGTCAGGCGCTACTGCCATGTTGGAACTGGAAATTACAATCCAAAGACAGCCAGAATGTATGAAGATTTAGGAATTTTAAGTGCAGATGAGAAATTAGGTGAGGACTTAAATAAATTGTTTAATCAATTATCTGGCTTTGCGCCCCAAGCCTCCTACAACCGATTACTAGTTGCCCCAAGAAGTATTCGCCCTGAGTTGCTAGCCAAAATTGATCGTGAGATTGAGAATAAAAAACAAAACAAACCTGCCTTTATTAGATTAAAACTAAACTCATTATTAGATGAGCAGTTTGTGGAGGCGCTCTATCTGGCCTCAATTGCTGGGGTAGAGGTAGATCTAGTGGTACGTGGCATCTGTGCCATTCGCCCTGGAATTGAAGGGCTTTCTGAAAATATTAGGGTCAAATCTATTTTAGGCAGATTTTTAGAGCACTCTCGAATATTTCACTTTGCAAATGGCGGGGATGATGAGATTTATATCGGAAGTGCTGATCTGATGGATCGAAATCTAAATCGAAGAGTTGAGTCCCTGGTCCAAATTGTTGATAGCAACCATAAGCAAGAGTTAATTAGAATTTTTAATCAGTACTTAGATCCACAGATTGCTAGTTGGTTTTTAAAACCAGATGGCACTTGGCAGCGAGTTAGCCAAACATCTGAAGGTGAGCCGCTAACAGATCTTCACACCCTAATGATTAATGCTTATAAGGAGCAGGTGTGAGCAAAACAATTATTGCAGCTGGCGCAGTGGTTTGGCGCAAAAGTGAATCAGGTCAGGTCGAAGTTGTTGTTATTCACCGTCCAAAATATGATGATTGGAGCTTTCCAAAAGGAAAAGCAGATATCGGCGAAGCAGTAATTGCTTGCGCACACCGCGAGGTATTAGAGGAGAGTAATTTAGAAACTCAATTTGGTCCTTACTTGGGCGATGTTGAGTATGAAACTATTGATGGTCCAAAGCGAGTTTACTTTTGGTCCGCTAAGGTAATAACAGCATACCCATTTATGCCAAATAGTGAGGTTGATAAATTAGAGTGGCACTCCTTAAAGAGTGCTAAAAAGATATTAACTTTAGATTCTGATAAAGAGATTTTAAGTAAGTTTTCTAAACTTGATTTAGATACTAAACCATTTATTCTGCTGCGCCATGCAAAAGCTATAACTAGGGATGAGTGGCAAGGCGATGATGATGATCGACCCCTTGATTCTCTCGGTAGCTACCAGGCAGATAGATTAGTTCCGATATATGAAGTTTATAAATTAGAGCAGATCCACTCCTCCGATGCTATTCGCTGTTTTGACACCGTAAATTCATTAGCTAGAAAACTAAATATTACCCTCGAAGTTAGTGGTAAATTAAGTGAGAGTGCATATAAAAAAGATAAAGAGAAAGCATTTGATTATTGCAAGGATTTAATCAAAGCCGATAAAAGCATTTTGATTTGTAGCCATAACCCAATTTTGCCAAAACTATTTAATAAGTTGACCAAAAAAGCAGAGGTAGAGGCTGATGATGAGAAATTGCAACCAGCTGATAGTTGGGTGATTCACCGAAATGGTAAAGAGATTATTCAAGTAGATAGGCTTGATGCGCCAACAGCGTAAAGTTTTACGCCTCCATCCAATCCATCCACTTTAAAACTACACCCTCCCGTAAGGCCCATGGGCAAATCTCTAACTCAGTTAAATCTAAATTTCGCATCACACTCTCTGCCACAAAGGCACCCGCCACAATTTGCGAGGCTCTATTTTCAGAAACACCAGGTAATTTTGCTCGCTCATCTGTACTCATCTCAGATAACTTAGAAGAGATTTTTCTAATGGCATCAGCTTTAATATTTTTGCCATTTCCATCAAACCAATCACCAGCTAATCTAGCTAAGGTGCGCAAAGTTTTACTAGTTGCAATCGCTCGATCTGAATCTTGGTGTTTAACTAGGGTGGGCAGAATTTGCTCTAATTTATTTTCAATATGATCTCGAAGAGCTCTAATACTTTTATCTGTGTATGGATCTCCTGATAAAAAATCTTTAGTCAATCTGGCAGCACCTAGCGGAAGTGAGGTGGCAATCTCCGGTGATTCATCCACCCCAGCTGCCATCTCTAAGGATCCGCCACCAATATCAATTACTAGCAATCTGCCACTAGACCAACCAAACCATCTGCGAGCTGCTAAGAAAGTTAACTTCGCCTCCTCTTCACCACTTAAAACCTGTAGATCAATATGAAAATCCTTATTAATTTTACTTATAACCTCTTCACCATTTATTGCCTCACGTAATGCCGATGTTGCAAATGGTAGTAACTCTTGAGTTTGCACTGAGGCAGATTGTTGAATCGCACGATTTATGCAAGCCCTTAACTTTTCTACCCCTTCATCTGAGATTTGATTATTCTCTTGGATGTATTGCGTAAGTTTTAACTCTTCCTTGTAATTAAAGGTTGGATTTGGTCTTGCCCCAGGTGAGGTATCAACTACTTGCAGGTGGACGGTATTTGAGCCCACATCTAATACACCAAGGCGCATACGGGCAACCTACATGATTTACTTGCTAAATTTGCTGCGGGATGTGTGGTGATTTATTCATGGCATAATTACGCCCGCAACACGCCTCTCTAGCTCAGTGGTAGAGCAGCCGCCTTGTAAGCGGCAGGTCGTCAGTTCAATCCTGACGGGGGGCTCCAGATTTATCTTCTACTCTTTCCATATCAATCAAAGTAGAGTTTTGTTATGGCTACTAGAGACTTTGATGTCGTAGTAATCGGCTCTGGCTTTGGCGGCTCAGTGGCAGCACTTCGCTTAACTGAAAAAAATTATAAAGTTGCCATCTTAGAGGCTGGCAAAAGATTTAGTGATAAAGATTTTCCTAAGACCTCTTGGCGATTACGCAAATTTTTATTTATGCCCCGACTTGGACTTAACGGTATTCAGCGAATTCACGTGCTGCCAGATGTTTTAGTTTTAGCTGGCGCTGGTGTTGGTGGCGGCTCATTAGTTTATGCAAATACCTTATATAAACCACCGGCCTCATACTTTGAAGATAAACAGTGGCGAGATATAACTAATTGGGATCAGGAGTTATCTCCTTGGTATGACCAGGCATCTAGAATGTTAGGCGTTGCACAAAATCCATACTTTTCCGCCTCCGATAAAGCAATGAAGCAGGTGGCAGATCAAATGGGAGTAGGGCACACATTTAAGTTAGCCCCACTTGGGGTTTATTTTGGTGATGGTGTTGGGGTTAAATCTAAGGATCCATTTTTTGGTGGTGTGGGCCCAGATCGAAGTGGTTGTTTGCAATGTGGTGCATGTATGACTGGCTGCCGGCATAATGCCAAAAATACTCTGCCAAAAAATTACTTAGGGCTAGCAGAGAGTGCGGGGGCAAAGGTTTTCCCGGAGCACACAGTGACCAAGGTTGAACAATTAGCAGATGGCAGTTGGGTTGTTACTGCGCGCAAGAGCTCAGCTTGGTTTGGGAAAAAGCGAAAATTTACCGCCGCCAATGTGGTCATAGCAGCTGGCACATATAACACCCAAAAGTTATTACATAAGATGAAGACAACTGGAGTGCTTCCTAAGATTTCAGATTACCTAGGTAAATTATCTAGAACAAACTCAGAGGCCTTAACTGGTTCGATTATGCCTAAGGGTGGCATTGATTTTAGTAAGGGAAGTGCAATTACCTCCTCCTTTTTCCCAGATGATCACACACATGTTGAACCAGTTAGATATGGCAAAGGTTCAAACTTTATGGG
>Ga0208089_1000167_pt1 | contig 17217 bp, 19 predicted proteins | sample LakMenEpi29Jun12_FD_150744 | JGI IMG/M metagenome (GOLD analysis project Ga0208089, IMG submission 150744) | Freshwater microbial communities from Lake Mendota, WI - 29JUN2012 deep hole epilimnion (SPAdes) | ecosystem: Environmental > Aquatic > Freshwater > Lake > Epilimnion/Euphotic zone ... | reverse complement strand
TAAGCCAGCCAATACAATTGCAGCTGCTGTTGAAATATTTAGTGTTTGCTTTCCATCACCTCCTGTACCGCAAGTATCTATAGAATTTTTTGGAACTTTGATCTTGATTAATTTTTTTCTTAGAATTTTTGCGGCAGATAAAATATTTTTATAGGTAAACCCATTTCTGGTTATCAACGTTAAAATTGCTGAGATTAAATTTTCGTTAATTTCAGCATTAATAATTTTGTTAAATAAAAAATTTAATTCTGAATCAGATAATTCCTTATCATGAATTAATTTTGCTATAATATTCCTTAAGATCATTTAATTTTTAAAAAGTTTTTAAAGATTACATTTCCAAAGCTTGTTTTAATACTTTCGGGGTGAAATTGAATACCATAAAGAGGATATTTTTTATGATTTATAGCCATAATAATATTATCCTCTGTTATTGCTGAGATTTCAAAATTTTCATTTAAAGTTTTTTTATCAATTATAAGGCTATGATACCTGGTTGCATAAAAATTTTTAGGAATTTTTTTAAAGAGAAGCGAACTATTATGAATAATTTTACTTAATTTTCCGTGCATTATAATTTTTGCTCTTTTAATTACAGAACCAAAAGCTGCGCCGATAATTTGATGACCAAGACAAATTCCAAGAATTGGAATTGTTTTATAAAAATTTTTAACCAGATTTATGCAAATTCCAGAACTTTTAGGATGTCCTGGTCCTGGTGATATAACAATTTTATCAAATTTATTTTTTAAAATTTCTTTTAATGTTATCTTATCATTTCTATAAACTTCAACTTTTACTCCTAATTTTGAAAGAGAATGAAAAATATTATATGTAAAACTGTCATAGTTATCTATTAATAGTATTCTTTTCATTTAGTTAGCCGCCTCAAATAATGCTTTAGCTTTATTAACCGTCTCTTTGTATTCATTTAAAGGAATGCTATCGGCAACAATTCCAGCTCCTGATTGAACATAAATTTTATTATCGATAATTAAAGCAGTTCTTAAGGCAATACATGTGTCCATTTCATTATTAGGAGTAAAGTATCCTATGCCCCCAGCGTATAATTTTCTTTTAGACATTTCTAAGTCATCAATGATTTCCATTGCTCTTATTTTTGGTGCACCGGAGACAGTTCCTGCTGGAAAACCAGAAAATAAAGTATCTAATAATGTATTTTTATTATCAAAATCGCCAACAACATTTGAAACTATATGCATAACATGAGAGTATTTTTCAATTTTAAATTTTTGATCAACTTTTACGCTTCCAATTTTTGAGACTTTTCCAACATCGTTACGTCCAAGATCCAGCAACATAAGATGTTCAGAAATCTCTTTTTTGTCATTAAGAAGTTCTTTTTGTAATTTATTGTCTTCTTTGTAATTTTTTCCTCTAGGTCTAGTTCCCGCGATAGGTCTAATAGTAATTTTATTATTTCTTACTCTAACCAAGATTTCAGGGCTGCTACCTACTATTTTAAAGTTATCAAAATTAAAAAAGAACATAAAAGGAGAGGGATTTAATATTCTTAATTTTTTATAAAAATTTATGGGAGGTTTATTTAGTTTGGTTTCAAATCTTTGACTTAAAACAACCTGAAATATTTCTCCGTTATTAATTAGTTCTTTAGCTTTAGATATAGAATTTAAAAAATTATTTTTGCTAATATTGGATTTAATTATATTTTTTTTTTTATTTTTTTCTAAATATTCTATCGGGCTATAAATATTATTAATTTTAGCAACAAATTTATTTATTTCTTCACATTTTAATAAATACAATTTTTTTAAATTTTTAATTTTTTTTAAACCATAAATATTTTGTATGAAAAATATTTTATTTTTTTCATTATCATGGATGACTATTAATTGTGGACGTATTAACTTTACATCAGGGATTTTTAAATCATTTTTACATTTATTTGGAATTTTTTCTTTTAATCTTATAATGTCATAACCGAAATAGCCTGCAAGCATCGCTGACATTAAGGGAAGCTTTCTTGACGTTTTAAAACGAAAATTATTGATTAGTTTGTTTAAATAATCATAAGGACTTTTTTTTATTATTTTTCTTTTATTATTTATACTTTGAATTATACGATTATTGTTAGTTTCGATTACAAGATCCGGATTGAAACCAAATATAGTGTATCGACCTCTAATTTTAACTTTTTCTACCGATTCAAATATAAAGCTATCTTTACTTAAAGAAACAAGTTCAATTATTTTTTCAATTGTTTGTAATTTGGGTTTATTTTTAATTGCATAAATTTGTGAAAAATTTTTTTTTGTAGAATTTTTTTTAAATTCATTAAAAGTAGAAAAGATCATTTTTAAATATTTTTAAGATAATCGTTTAACTGCTTTTCCTTAATAATAATTTTATAATTTTTTCTAAGAAAATCTTCATACAAAATATTAATTTTATCCTTTAGTGTTATTTCAGGAATTTTTTTATTATTTGGAATGTATCCAGTAATTGACTCTATAATGATTTTTTTTTTAAGGTTCTTGTTAATTTGTTCTTCAAGAATTTTTGAATTTATATTTCTTTCTAATAAAAACTTTTCATATTTTGTTCTTGAAAAAAAGTCTTTATCTTTGAATTCTTTACTATTTTTAATTTCTATTGCTATTATCGTGTCATCAATAGCAACGCCTAGTTTTTTCGCATGAATTTTTAAAAGTTTCTCTGAGACAATGTTTGAAACAGCAAGTATATGAATATTGTTAGTAATTGCTATTTTTTCTGATTGAATATTATTACTTCTAATTATTTTATTAAATTCATTTATGAACTGATTAAAAGATATTTCTTCTCCATCAATTTCCGCTACTGAATTACTATTATTGGATCTAAAAAAATCATTTATACCCCAAAATACAAAGCTTAAAGCAATTATTGCTATAAAAATTTTAGCAACTATTGTTTCTGAGAATTTTCTTAAGGATGATAACATTTAATATTTTAAAAAATGATTATTTTAGTTTAGATATAACCGATTTATGAACAAAACTATATATTTCATTGCCAATTGGAAAATGAATGGAAATCATAATTCTATCAAAGAAATAGAAAGAGTTTTTAATTTTTTTAAAAAAAATGCGATTTATAAATTTAAAAAAATTATATTTTGTCCACCTGTAAATTTATTAGGTTCTTTTAGTGAAAAAATTAAAAGTAGATTAATAGATTTTGGTACTCAGGATATTAGTAAAATAAATATAAGTAATGGGCCGTATACTGGGCAGTTAAGCGCCAAGATGTTAAAAGAAACAGGGGCTAATTATGTTATCATTGGTCATTCAGAAAAGAGAATAATTGATGAAAATTTTAAGACTATAAAAGAAAAGGTCAATATTGCCTTAAAAAACAAACTAAAGGTTATTTTTTGTATTGGTGAAAATTTATCACAAAAAAATAATGGGATATCATTAAAAGTGTTAAAAAAACAAATTTTAAGTTCTTTAGATAAAAAGAAAATCAATTTTGATAATTTAATAATTGCTTACGAGCCAATTTGGTCAATTGGCACCGGAATAGTTCCGTCTAATAGTTATTTAGATAAAATTTATAAAAATCTTAAAAAATTTTTAAAAGAAAAATATAAGGTTAATACGCCTATAATGATATACGGAGGATCTGTGACCACAGATAATGTTGCAACTTTACGTGAGATTAGTTTAATATCAGGTTTTTTAATTGGGGGAGCTTCATTAAAAAGTGCAAGTTTTATTAAAATTATAAAAAATTATTTTAGATAATTAATGCAAACTCTTTTACTAATAATTCATATTACTTTAGCTGTCCTTTTGATTGGATCGGTATTACTTCAAAAATCAGATGGTGGAGCTTTGGGAATAGGTGGTAATAGTGACAATCTTATGTCGTCTAGATCAGCAGGGAATTTTTTGACTAAATTTACTGCAATAGTTGCTTTTTTATTTATTTTAACAAGTATTTCATTAACGCTTATTAATAAAAAAGATATTTCTCAAAAATCTATAATTGATAAGATTGAGCAATTAGATAAAAATAGTAATACACAGCCAAAAATCCCAAATTCAAAATAATTTAATTTAATATTTTCTTTGTGATTATTGATAAATAATCTATAGTTAACTTCCATGGTCCGTTTTATTTTTGTTACTGGCGGCGTGGTCTCATCACTTGGCAAAGGTATCGCTTCCGCTTCTATAGCAACTTTATTACAATCACGAGGATACAAAGTAAGAATTAGAAAATTAGATCCTTACTTAAATATAGATCCGGGGACGATGAATCCCTATGAGCATGGAGAAGTCTATGTAACTGAAGATGGAGCGGAAACCGATCTTGATCTTGGACATTATGAAAGGTTTACAGAAATAAATTCAAAAAAATCAGATAACATTACTACAGGTAAAATTTACCAAAATATAATAACCAAAGAAAGAAATGGTGATTACAAAGGATCGACAGTTCAAATTATCCCTCATGTTACAGATGAAATAAAAAAATTTATTACAAGCGATCTAACTAATGAGGATTTTGTAATTTGCGAAATAGGAGGGACAGTAGGAGATATTGAAAGTCTGCCATTTTTAGAAGCTATTAGACAATATTCAAATGAAGTAGGTAGTAAAAATTGTTTATTTATTCATTTAACATTAGTTCCTTACATTAAAAGTGCAGCTGAATTAAAAACAAAACCAACGCAACATTCTGTAAAAGAATTAAGAAGCATAGGTATTCAGCCTGATATGATTTTATGTCGTTCTGAAAGTTTAATTCCTAATGAAGAAAAAGCTAAAATTGCATTATTTTGTAATGTGGAAAAATCAAATGTATTCCAATCTATTGACGTAAAATCAATTTATGAAGTTCCTATTAAGTATCAAGAAGAGGGATTAGATAAAAAAATACTAGATCACTTTGGAATTACTAATAAAAAAAATCCAAAATTAGATAATTGGAAATCGTTTAATAAAAAACTTAGTAGCAAAAAAAATACCGTTAAAATTTCAATTGTTGGTAAATACACGCATTTAAAAGATGCTTACAAATCTTTGAATGAAGCTTTAATTCACGCCTCAGTTTATAATAATATTAATTTAGATCTTAATTGGGTTGAATCATCTGATATTAAAAATTTAAAAGATCTAGAAAATAAATTAGGAAAAACAAATGGAATTTTAATACCAGGAGGTTTTGGAAAACGTGGTGTTGAAGGTAAAATTTTATCCGTACAATTAGCAAGAACTAAGAAAATTCCTTTTTTTGGAATTTGTTTTGGTATGCAAATATCAGTTATAGAGCTAGCAAGAAACTTATTAGGTCTAAAAGATTCAAATTCTACAGAATTATCTAAAACTAAAAATCCTGTAGTTTGTCTTATGGAAGAATGGATTAAAGGGAAAAAAATTTTAAAAGGAGAAAAGTATAAAATTGGCGGCTCAATGAGATTAGGTTCTTACCCTGCAAAAGTTAAAAAAGATTCACTACTTTATAAAATTTATGGAAACAAAAGTTTAATTCATGAAAGACATAGACACAGATATGAAGTAAATAGTTCATATAAATCGATGTTAGAAAAAAAAGGCGTTATATTTTCAGCCAATTCACCAGATGGCAAGTTACCTGAAGCTATAGAATTAAAAGATCACCCTTGGTTTGTAGGTGTTCAATTTCATCCAGAATTGAAATCAAGACCATTCACACCTCATGAAATATTTATTTCTTTTATTGATGCTGCTATTAAAAATAAAAAATTAAATTCATGAAAAATAAAATTATTAAAGTTAAAAAATTAAATTTAGGAAATAATCTTCCCTTAACTTTAATCGCAGGTCCGTGCCAAATAGAAAGCAAAGATCATTGTCATATGATTGCTTCAAAAATAAAAGATATAACAAGCAAGTTAAACATTGGATTTATTTTTAAAAGTTCTTTCGATAAAGCTAATAGAACAAGTATAAAATCTAAAAGAGGAGTGGGGCTTGATAAATCTTTATCTATATTTGATTATATTTCAAAAGATTTAGACGTTCCTATTTTAACTGACGTTCATAATGAAGGACAATGTAGAATAGTTTCTAAAGTTGTTGACGTTATACAAATACCTGCTTTTTTATGCAGACAGACAGACCTATTAGTTGCTGCTGCCAAAACAAATAAAGTGGTTAATGTTAAAAAGGGACAATTCTTGGCTCCTTGGGATATGAAGAACGTTATTAAAAAAATAGAGGAAAGTGGCAATGATAAAATATTAATTACGGAAAGAGGAGTCAGCTTTGGATACAACACATTAGTTTCTGATATGCGTTCATTATCAATTTTAGCTGATTTTGGTTACCCGGTAGTTTTTGATGCCACCCATTCCGTTCAACAGCCTGGAGGCAAGGGTGATAGTAGTGGCGGTGAAAGACAATTTGTTAGCTCATTATCAAGAGCCGCAGTTGCAGTAGGTGTTTCGACAATTTTTTTGGAAACTCACGATAATCCTGACAAAGCCCCATCTGATGGAGCAAACATGATACCTCTCAGTAGTTTAGAAAATTTACTCAAAGATCTAATAGGAATAGATAAATTAATTAAATCAAAATAGTAATGTCAGTTATCAAAAAAGTTAAAGCTAGACAGGTTTTTGATAGTAGAGGTTTTCCAACCGTTGAAGCCGAAGTTATATTAGCTGATGGTTCTATAGGTCAATCAATTGTTCCCTCAGGAGCTTCCACCGGGTCTTATGAGGCTCATGAGCTCAGAGACAAAAGTAAAGAGTATTTAAAAAAAGGTGTTTTAGATGCTGTAAAGAATATTAATTTAGAAATTAATAAAACGATTACAGGCTTGTCGGTTCTTGATCAAAAAAAAATAGACAATCTTTTAATTAAACTAGATGCCACTGAGAATAAAAAAAGATTAGGAGCTAATGCAATTTTGGCAGTTTCCATTGCAAATGCCAAAGCTGCCGCAGCATATAAGAAAACTCCATTATACAAATACTTAGGTGGCAATAATAAAAATAAATTACCATTTCCAATGTTAAATATAATTAACGGAGGAGCTCACGCCAACAACTCTCTGCAAATACAAGAGTTTATGATTAGGCCTGATGGAGCAAAATCTTTTAAAGAATGTTTAAGAATGTCTTTTTTGGTTATTCAAAATTTAAAAGAAGAATTAAAATTAAAAAAATTTAATACTAATCTCGGTGACGAGGGTGGTTTTGCGCCGTCGTTTGATAGTGATGAAAAAGCAGTCGAATATATAATTAAAGCTGTTAAGAAATCTGGTTTAAAAATCGGCAAAGATATTAATATTTGTTTAGATGTTGCTGCCAATGAACTTTACAGTTCAGGAAAATATAAAATTAAAGAAGACAAGAAAGCTGTAAATTCAGATGAGTTAATTAACTATTATAAAAAATTATGTAATAAATTTCCAATTGTTTCTATAGAAGATCCTGTTTTTGAAGATGATTGGAGTGTTTGGAAAAAATTGACTAAAGAGTTAGGAAAAAAAATTCAAATTGTTGGTGATGATTTATTTGTAACTAATTTAATTCGTTTAAAAAAAGGTGTTAAGGAATTAGCTGCAAACGCAATTTTAATTAAACCAAACCAAATTGGTACAGTTTCTGAAACTTTAGAAGTTATTAATTTTGCCAAAAAAAATAATTTTAATACAATCATTTCTCATAGATCTGGCGACAGCGAGGATACTTTTATTGCTGACTTAGCAGTTGCAACTGAATCTTCTCAAATTAAAACTGGATCATTAGCAAGATCTGAAAGAGTTGCAAAATATAATAGATTATTAAGAATAGAAGAGGAGATTGGAAAAAAATCTCAAATGTCAAAATTAAAATGAATAATTTCATTAATTCAATTTCAGATAAAAAATTCTTTTTTATAATACTCTTAATAATTCTATATATTTTTTTTAATTTTTTTGGAGGCGATAGAGGTTTTGTTGAGTACTTTAAAAAGAAAAATTTATTAAAAGAATTTCAAGAAAAAAATTTAGAAATAAAAAAAGAAATTATTTTTTTAACAAGAAAAAATGATTTTTTATCAGTAAATATAAATAAAGATTATCTTGATGAAATATATAGAGATTACTTTGTATTGGGAAAAAAAGGTGAAAAGATTTATATTATTAATCAAAAATGACAGTTAGACATCCTGAAAAAGTTAATAATATTGAGCATCCAATCCAAAAAAAACCAGCTTGGATAAGAGTAAAGGCTAGTTACTCCAAAGAATATACTGAAACTAAAAATATTTTAAAAAAAAACAATCTTTTTACAGTTTGTGAAGAAGCTTCCTGCCCTAATATTAATGAATGCTGGAGTAAAAAACATGCAACATTTATGATTATGGGCGATACTTGCACTAGAGCTTGTGCATTTTGCAATGTGAAAACGGGTATTCCGCAGTCCTTAGATCTACTTGAGCCTAAAAAAATTGCACAAAGTGTTAAAGATTTAAACTTATTACATGTAGTTATAACTTCTGTTGATAGAGATGATTTAGAAGATGGAGGAGCAAAACACTTTGCAAATGTTATTTCAGAGATTAAAAAATATAACGATAAGACAACTGTTGAAGTTTTAACGCCAGATTTTTTAAGAAAAGGAGATGTTTATAAAATTGTTGCAGACGCAAAGCCTGATGTTTTTAATCATAATTTAGAAACTATACCCCGTCTGTATTTACAAGTAAGACCTGGTTCACGTTACTTTCAGTCTTTAGACTTATTAAGAAAAGTTAAGGATTATAATTCAACCATTTTTACAAAATCAGGTTTAATGGTAGGTCTGGGCGAAACAAAAGAAGAGATCATGCAAGTTATGGATGATTTAAGGGTAGCGGGAGTAGATTTTCTAACTATCGGTCAGTATTTACAACCAAGTGCAAAACATTATCCGATAAAAAATTTTGTAACTCCTGAGGAGTTTGAAAATTACAAATTAATAGCAGAAGGAAAGGGTTTTTTATTGGTTTCATCAAGCCCATTAACAAGATCATCCTATCATGCATCAGAAGATTTTGATGTTTTGAAAAGAAAAAGAATTAACAAGCTAATTTAAATTGCCAGTTAAAAAAATTACAAAAAAATTTAATTATTCTAAAAAAGATCTTATAGAATTGGTTTTAAAAATTGATGATTATAAAAATTTTTTACCTTGGTGTATTAATTCAAAAATTCTAACAATAGATAAAAATAAAGAAAACTTAAAAATTACAGCTGATTTAGAAATAGGCTTTAAAACTTTTAGAGAAGTTTATACAAGCAAAGTTCTTTATAACAGCAATACTTCAAAGATTGAAGTTACCTCAGTAAGTGGAAATATTAAAAAATTATCTAATATTTGGGAGTTTGAAATAATTGATAAAAAGTCTTGTAATGTAATTTTTTTTATAGATATAGAATTAAAAAATCCCCTTATAAATATCATATTTAATAAGTTTTTTAATTATGGTTTTGAAAAAATATTAAATTCTTTTGAACAACGAGCAAAAGAAACTATAAAGTATTAATGTGATTTTCTATTAATTTAATAGTCTTTTTTAAAGTTTGATTTTGAATATTTATTCTTGATAATTTTTTACCAAAGTTAAATTTTTTTATTTCTAATTTATCTTTGCTGCAAATACCTACATAAACAAGACCTATAGGTTTTTTTTTAGTTCCACCATCTGGACCTGCTATACCCGTTACAGATATTGCAATATTTGTTTTAGATATTTTAAGTAAATTATTACACATTTCTTTACATATTTCTGCACTAACTGCTCCATACTTTGTTAATGTTTTTTGTCTTACTTTAAGAAGGTTAAGCTTTGAAATATTTGAATACGAAACTATACCCATCATAAAGAATTTGGATGCACCAGGTATTTTTGTTAAATTATAACTAATTAATCCGCCAGTACAGGATTCTGCCACTGCTACTTTGATTTTATTTTTTTTTAATCTTGTAGTTAAGTTTTTTAATTGAATATTTAGATGCATAAATAAATGATTAAAAATGTGTATATTCCTGCAATTATATCATCCATTATAACTCCAGTTGCATTTTTAATTTTTAAATCAAAATAACTTGCTGGCCATGGCTTAGTGATATCAAAAAGTCGGAATAGTAAAAAAGATAGTATAATTAAAAAAAAATTATTTCCACATATAATCAAGGGTATTGATTGACCTATAAATTCATCTATTACAATTTCTTTTGGGTCAGAAGTTGAAAAAGATTGATTTAATGTTTTGTTTAAAAAGTAAAGTGAATAAAAAAAAACTAGAATAATAAAAAATATAAAAAAAATAATGTTAAGATAATTATAAGATAAATAATAAATTATTATAGTAATAAGGGATCCCATTGTTCCTGGAACAGGTAAAAATCCTATTCCAAACAAAGTAAAAATTTTTTTATTAAAATTAATTATCTGTGACAGATGTTATTACCTCGCATGCAATTGCTTTATTTTTTCCAACATTACCAAGTCTATCAGTAGTCTTTCCTTTAACGCTTATTTGTTTTTCACTAATATTGCAAATTTTTGCAAGATTTTTAGATATAATTTTTTTGTATTTTTTAAGATTAGGTTTTTGGGCAATAATATTAATATCAATATTATTAATTTTAACATTTTTAGCTTCAATGAGATTAATTATTTTTTTTAAAAAAAATGTTGATCTTTTGTTTTTAAATTTTTTATTATTTGGAAATAAAGTTCCAATATCGCCTAATTTTTTAGAACCTAAGATAGAATCTATTAAAGCATGAATTACAGGGTCACCATCAGAATGACCAACCGTTCCCATTGAATAGGGTATATAGACTCCACCCAAATATAATTTATAATTTTTTTCTAATTTATGAATGTCATAGCCAATACCGTAAGAAAGTTCTTTATTATTATTTAAATCATTTTTAAGAGTAATTTTAATATTATTGTAGTCTCCAAGTATTTTTTTAACTTTAAAATTTTTATAAAAAAATAATGAAGATTCATCGTTGAATTTTTTATTTTTATATTCTTTGTGTAAAGAAAATATTTTTCTGTATGAGAAGCATTGTGGTGTTTGAATAGAGAGCACTTTTTTTCTGTCTAGAATTTGGTTTTTAAAAACTACCGTGTCAGTATTTGTTATATATGGAATTACAGCATCATTTTTTTTTGAAAATTTAATAATTTTATTTATAAGTATTTTTTTTAAAAAGGGTCTTGCACCATCATGTATTAGAACTTTTTTATAATTATTTTTTTTTAATTTCGAAAGAGCAAGAAATACGGAATCTTTTCTTTCTTTTCCACCCTCAATTATTGTTATTTTTTTACTTTTATAAACTTGATCTTTAAATTTAGTAAATTGCAGCCTATTAATAACTAAAATTATCTTTTTAATTGGTTTTATTTCAGAAAATATTTTAAGAGAGTAATTTATTATTAATTCATTATCGAATACTGTATATTGCTTTGGTATAGTTCTTGAATATCTATGACCTTTGCCAGCTGCTAAAATTATTGCGCAATAACTCATAAAAAATGATTAAAAAAATATTAAGTTCAAATTTACTTTTATACTTTGGTACTTTTCTTTCAATCGTTTTTGGAATTTTTACACTTTATACTTTTTCTGGAACTAGTTTTATTCAATTAAATGAAAATAACATTCAACTACTATTAATAATAAACATATCGATCATATGTTTATTGCTCTTTTTAATTATTAGAAAGCTCACAGTTTTTTTTTACAAATCTAAAGAAATCACAGGTTTAAGAACAAATTTAAATTTTATAAAATATTTTATTTTTGTAACAGCTATCCCATCAATTTTTGTAGCTGTATTTTCTTTAATGCTTTTTAACCTGGGTATTGAAAAGTGGTTCGATAAAAAAGTTAACGATGTTGTAAATAACTCAGTTGAGGTTGCAAGAAATTATCTTGAGGAAAATCAGAACTCTATCAAAGGAGAAATTTTAGCAATGGCAAATGATTTAAACCGTAATTTTAATTTATACACGGAAAACAAACCTCTTTTTCAAAATTATTTTGATCAGCAGTCAAGATTTAGAAAAATTGAAGAATCGTATTTGATAAATAAAGACGGCGCTCTTCTGTTTTCAACATCATATACTAATAAGAATAACTTCATTTCACCGTTAAAAACTTTTATTGATATGGCTCAAAATGGTCAAACAATATTAATATCAGACGCTAATAAAAATCAAACAAATGCTTTAGTAAAATTAAATAGCAATGAAAATATTTTTTTATATACAATTAGGTATGTTGATCCTGAGACTGTTAATTTTTTAAAAAAAACGGGAGAGGCCTCTACATTTTATTATAAATTAAAATCAAATAGTTTAGGTCTTCAAATTACTTTTGCTGCAGTATATATTGTAATAGTTAGTTCGCTAATTATGTTATCTAGCGTATATGCAATTAATATAGCTAACAAAATTTCAAAACCAATTGTTAAATTAATTTTTGCAGCCAAAGAAGTATCTGGTGGAAATTTGGATGTAAAATTAAAAGATGAAAAAGAAGATAATGATTTTAAAAAATTATATCAAACATTTAATATAATGACCCAAGAAATACAGGCGCAAAAAAATAAAATTGCCTTAACTGAAAGATATCAAGCATGGGAAATGGTTGCAAAAAAACTTGCACATGAAATCAAGAATCCTTTAACTCCAATTACACTGTCATTGGAAAGAATTAAGGACAGATATTCAAAACAAATTAATGTTGATAAAGCTGATTTTGAAAATTATTTAAATATAATATCAAGACAAGTTGAGGATATAGGTAAGTTAGCAAATGAGTTCTCGGATTTTGCAAGAATGCCCAATCCTATCAAAAAGTCTAATAATTTAAAAAAATTAATAGAGGATAGTATTAATTTATATAAATTATCTGAAAAACAAATAATTTTTAATTTTGATTATAAAAGTACCAAAGAAGTATTTGAATTTGATTTAAGTCAAATCTCTAGAGTTTTAATTAATATTATTAAAAACTCATTAGAATCTATTCATGAAAAACAAGAATTGGAGAAATATTTACAAGGAACAATTGATATATCAGTCGAAAATAATAATGATTTTATTTATATTATAATTGAAGATAATGGGGTTGGTTTTAAAGCTACACCAAAAGATTTAATCACCCCTTTAACCACAACAAAACAACATGGCTCAGGACTTGGATTGTCAATTGTATCAAAAATTTTACATGAACATGGTGGTGATTTAAATTTTATAGAAAAGAGCAATGGAGCTAAAATTAAATTAAGTATCAAGATTAATTAATGAAAAGTGAAATTTTATTAATCGATGATGAAAAAGACATAAGATTTGCCGTTCATGAAATCTTAAAAGAAAATAATTTTTTTGTTCGAGAAGCAGATACAGTTGAAAAAGCATTTTCTGAAATAAAGAAAAAATTACCAGATTTAATAATCTTAGATGTCTTGTTAGATGAAAAAAATAGAGATGGAATAGACATATTAAAATTCATCAAATCAATTGATATTGATATTCCCGTTATTATGATTTCAGGGCACGCAAATATTAAAATTGCAGTCGATTCAATTAAGCTTGGAGCTTTTGAATTTTTAGAAAAGCCTTTTAATAAAGATAGATTATTAAATTTTGTTAATAGGGCTCTTGAAAATTCTTCTTTAAAAAAAGAAAACAAATCTTTAAAAAAAAATCTTTATTCTTCTAATGAGTTAATTGGTAATTCATCAACAATAGCAAAGTTAAGAAATGCTATAGATAAATTTTCCAAAACAGATAGTCGTATTTTAATCACAGGACCAGCTGGATCTGGAAAAGAATTAGTTAGTAGGCTTATTCATGAAGGTTCTTTAAGATCTGATAATCCATTTAAAGTAGTTAATGGAGCTATTTTAGACCCAAGCAATTTTGATTTTGAATTATTCGGTTTGGAGAATAATGATAAAATTGTTTCAGGAATTTTTGAAAAATCTAATAATGGAACATTATTAATTGATAATATCTCTGATGTTCCATTGCAAACGCAAGGTAAAATTTTAAGAGTTTTGTCTGATCAAAAATTTCATAGAGTAAACGGAGCTAATGAAATTAGTGTAAATATCAGAGTCATTTGTTCAACTAGTAAAAATTTAAAAGAAGAAATTGCGCTAGGTAATTTTAGAGAAGATCTTTTCCATAGAATAAATGTAATTCCAATAGAAACACCTTATTTAAAAGATGTAAAAGATGATATCCCTTTTTTAATTGAATATTTTGTTAAAAGAATTTCAGATAGCAACGGATTAAAACCGATTATTATAAATTCAAAAAATACAGTTTTCTATGATTATGATTGGCCAGGAAATGTTAGGGAATTAAGAAACTTGATTGAAAGAGTTGTTATCTTGGCCTCTGGAAAAAATGAAGATGTGGATAAAATCCTTTCTGAATCTTTGAAAATTTCATCAGTTAAAGAAACTAATAGTGAAGATGCATTTCAATTTCCTTTAAAAGAGGCCAGAGAGAAATTTGAAAAAAATTATCTTGAGATTCAACTTAATAGACATAATGGAAATGTTTCTAAAACTGCAGATTACATTGGGATGGAAAGAAGTGCTTTACATAGAAAACTAAAATCTTTAGGAATTAATTAATTATGACAATCAAAGTTGCTATTAATGGGTTTGGTAGAATTGGAAGGACAATTTTAAGAGCACATTATGAAAATAAAAAGAAACATGATTTAACAATTGTTGCAATAAATGGGTCAGGTAATGCAGCGGATAATGCTCACTTACTAAAATATGATTCTACTCATGGAAAATTTAATGAAGATGTCACTTCAAAAGATAATTGTATTTTTATAAATAAAAATAAAATTGATATCTTAAATAAGAAAGATCCCAAAAACTTACCCTCATGGAAAGATTTAGGCGTTGATTTAGTTTTAGAATGTACAGGTCGATTTACTTCAAGAGATGATGCTCAATTACATATTAATGCAGGTGCAAAAAAAGTTCTAATTTCCGGTCCTGGATATTCACCCGGAACAGGAAAAGAAGTCGACGCAACAATTGTTTATGGGGTTAATCATAAAATATTAAAAAAAAATCATACAATTGTATCTAACGCTTCTTGCACTACTAATTGTTTAGCTCCAATTGCTAAAGTATTAAATGATAGTTTGGGAATTGAATCAGGTATCATGAATACAATTCATGCTTATACTAATGATCAAGTGTTAAATGACGCTTATCATAATGATTTACGAAGAGCACGAGCAGCAGCTTTATCTATGATACCAACAAAGACTGGTGCCGCAACTTCTATTGGATTAGTTATACCTGAATTAGAAGGTAAGCTAGACGGATTGTCAGTAAGAGTTCCAACTAATAATGTTTCTTTAGTTGATCTAACTTTTGTAGCAAAGAAAAAAACATCAGTTAAAGATATTAATGAAATTATTAAAACCGCAGCAAATAGTGAATATGAAAATATTATTCAGTACAATACTGAACAATTGGTATCTATAGATTTTAATCATAATCCTTATTCTTGTATTTTTGACTCAACTCAAACAAGAGTATCAGTTGATGGTAAGTTAGTTAAAGTGTTAGCGTGGTATGACAATGAATGGGGCTTTTCAAATCGAATGTTAGACACCTCTATTGCTTTAATGAAAGCTTAGATCATTAAGAAATTGATTAAAAAAAAATAATTGTTAAAACTACTTTAAATTTAGATGCGCCCTTAGCTCAGCTGGATAGAGCATCGGTTTTCTAAACCGAGGGTCAGAGGTTCGAATCCTTTAGGGCGCGCCAATTTTATAAATTATGGCTAAAATTTTAATTTTAGGAGCAGGTTCGATGAGCACTGCTTTTGCCTTTCCGTGCAGTGATAATAATCATGAAGTTTCAATTGTGGGCACTCATTTAGAGGATAATTTTATCGATATTATTAAATCTAATAAAAATGTTCATCCAGTATTAAAATCTAGAATTCCAAATAATGTTAAACTTTACAAATTTAATAGCTTTCATGATTTGTTAAAAAAGGCTGATCTAATAGTTATAGGTGTTAGCTCAAAAGGAATTCATTGGGCATCTGAGCAGTTAACAAAAATTAAAAATAATCAACAAATATTAATTTTAACAAAAGGGTTAAATGTTAATAAAAAAAATCGTTATGAAGTATATCCAGACACTGTTAAAAATTTTTTATTAAAAAATGGCATTAAAAGTTTTAAAATTTCTGTAGCTGCAGGACCTTGCTTGGCATCAGATTTATCTAATAGAGTTCTTACAAATGTTATTTTTGCAAACAAAGATATTTTCGTAGTTCGAAATTTATCTAAGATGTTATCAACGTATTATTATAAAATTAAATGTTCAAAAGACGTAGTAGGTGTTGCTGCTTGTGGTGGAATTAAAAATATTTATGCAATGATTGTTGGAACATCCATGGGTATTAACTTAAAAAAAGAAAAAGATAATAAAAATCTCAATACCGCAGCTGCTTTATTTAATCAGTCAGTAAAAGAAATGTGTTATTTTATTAAAAAAATAGGAGGTCAAGAATCTACGGTAATAAATTTAGCAGGTGTTGGTGACTTATATGTTAGTTGCACAGGTGGAAGAAATTCAAAAATGGGCAAATTTATCGGCATGGGCATGACATATAAAAAAGCAAAAAAGAGCAAAATGCCAAATGAAACAGTAGAAGGAGCTGATCTTATTTTCGATATTGGTAATAAAATTATTAAAGATTTTACAGTAAAAGAACTTCCGTTAATGACTTCTTTTATAAAAGCACTAATTAATAACACCAAATTTCAAATTGATAAAAAACTTTTCTCATAAGTGTTAGAAAAATTTTTCGTTTATATAATTGCAAACTTTAATAACCAAAAAATTACTACTTACGTTGGTTGGACAAATAATTTAAAAAAAAGACTTGAACTTCATAACAATGGAAAGGGAGCTAAATTTACTAGAGGTAGAAAATGGATGTTAATTTTTAAAAAAAGAATGCTTTCAAAGAAAAAAGCTATGCAATTTGAATATAAATTAAAAAAAAATCGAAAAATTCGAAAAGATTTAATTAACAAGTTTATTAGCACAACCCCAAATTGTTTTTAGTATTAATATTCTTTTAAGTCATTTTTTTATTAAGTATAAATCTAGCATTAAACTTAACAAAAAAAAAAAAT
>Ga0208089_1000165_pt1 | contig 17274 bp, 9 predicted proteins | sample LakMenEpi29Jun12_FD_150744 | JGI IMG/M metagenome (GOLD analysis project Ga0208089, IMG submission 150744) | Freshwater microbial communities from Lake Mendota, WI - 29JUN2012 deep hole epilimnion (SPAdes) | ecosystem: Environmental > Aquatic > Freshwater > Lake > Epilimnion/Euphotic zone ... | reverse complement strand
TGGTCAAGGAATGGATCTGAACTTCGGATTCGCATACACTAGCTATGTAATTCCGTTCTTGGCTAACGTTAAGTTTGTACTGAACCCTGCGTTCGATAACGTACACACTAACGATATTGAGAACCCAATTATCGATGGTTTCCCTCTTTCTTCTTACAACTTTATCATTTTCGATATCACTGACAACACCAACGACAACATCTTCTTGTTGAAGTTGAGCTGGGACAACCAGTTGAAGTGGTGGTATCAGAATGGTACTATGGACTATATGGGTCGTACGAACGGATTCCAGTCTTCTGGACAGTTCAACGGTTACCGTGTATTCATGAGTCAGACAATGCCTGCTATCTGGGTTAAAGACCCAACTAAGGTGTTGAAGATTGTGATGCGCAACCCGATCACCGGTGGTTCATTCTAATATATATGTACTAAGGATAGGGGTGCTATATGTTCCCCTATCCCTCTGGTACACATTGTAAAAAGATCCCACTCTGTAGATAGTATCTGCAGATCACCTGTTGTACGCACACCGAGTTTGATCAACCGGAGAGCTTGCAACTCTCAACAGGTTCAAAATAAATAGTTAGTATTACACTAATCCGTCTAAGACGAGAGTCTGGACCTATTTATAAACCAAAAAACCAAACATGAGTAGTATTACAATGGTGGAGAAGTATCCACAAAACAAAAAGTCTAGTATCGCAGTGCGTCCATTTTTTGAAGCTAATGTTTCAAACATGGGACTCGAAAAGTACGGACTCTCGCTCTTTGACGGTGCATTTCATGAAGAACAGCTTGCTTGTTTAGAGATAAACGGTATCAAGCGTTATCTGACAGGACTTAATGAGTTTGCTCCTGAGATTAAAGCACTATCTCCTGATGAAGCTGATGCGAAAGTGAAGCAAATCAGAATAGTGGTAGCTCAGTTAGAAAAAGAACTAGCAGCAAACATTATCGATCCTAAAGATGAACAGTTCTGGAATAAGGTAAAACTCTTAAAACCCGATAACGATGAGTTTTGGGGTAGAATTAAGATTGCTTGTGGCAATGAACCTTTATTCTTAGAACCTGATAAAGATCCTTATGATCTTATTAAATTATACGCAATCGAAGCTGGTGGTTTTTCTATCGTAGCTAAATCTTTTGAGGAAGCTCGTAGAATGCCAACACCTCCTAAATTCTATCTAGATAAGCTAGAAGATACAGTGTCTACTAAGACAGAGGTGAAAAAACTTCGTAACAAAGCTCTTGCAGAACTACAAAAGCTCTTTGATAAGAATACAAATAAACTGTTTTATGTAGCTAAAGTGGTAGATATTAACTCCACTCAGTATAAAAAATCTACACCAAATGATGTATTGTACGATAACATGGACAAGTACATTAATGGAGAAACAGTAGAAACAAACAAGAAAAAAACAGCAGAGCGTTTCTTAGAGATTGTAGATCTTGATATGGAAACTCTTAAGTTGAGAGCAATTGTAAAAGATGCAACTTATTACAAGTATATTTCACCACGTGGAGATGGATTTATCTATCACATGCAATCTGGAACAATGCTTGGTAAAACTCCTACAGATATTGTAGAATATCTTAAGAATCCACTTAATGATCAGATTCTTATAGATCTTCAACAAAAGGTAGAAAAAACATGGAATAAGTAATGGATAATAATCTTGTTAAAGTTAAATTTTATGAACGCTTAAATAAACTTGCAAGCTTTGATTATGATAACATCGAATGCTGGCAGATTGCAGAAGCGTTTAATAAAGCTCAACGTGAGTGGTTTCGTAGACAAGTGCACGGTATTAATGTGCGCAAACAATCTACGGAACAAAGCACAGCTTTAATAGATGATATTCAGAAGTTTATTAAATCGCAAGATTTAAAAGGAACTAATAAAAAGTTGTTCTTTGAAACAGAGCAGATTCCTGGTGATTATGCTCACTTTATTCGTTTAAGTTCTTATGCTGATGCTGGTAATTGTAAGAACAGAGAAGTGACAGTGTATTTAGCTGAGGAAGCAAATGCTGATGTTCTTCTTACAGATGTTTTAAAAGGACCCAGTTTTGAGTGGGCAGAAACATTCACTACAATGTACTTTGATCGTTTTAAGGTGTATACAAACGATAAGTTTAAAGTTACAAAAGCTGTTTTGTATTATTACAGAAAACCTGCAGATATTTCTTTTGATGGGTGTGTAAATCCTTCTACAGGGCAATCTTCTACAGAACAAATATGTGAACTTAGAGATGATGTTGTAGAGATTATTATAGATGAAGCAGTAGCAATACTTGCAGGTGATATGGATAATTTTAATCAGTATCAGCGTAACTTACAAAACGGACAAAGAAATAGTTAATCATGAACCGAGTACTAGCAAGACAACAGTCTATGATTCCATCGCAAAAATTACAGAGACCTGCAGAAACTCCTGTAGCTCAAGATCCTGTAATGAAAACACCTTGTGCTGAAACAGGAATATTGGTTGGAGAAATGATGAGCGCTAGTGTAAGTTTTCATAATCTTCATTTAAAAATCACTGGACCTGGTTCTTTTTCAGCACATAAAGCTCTTGGAGATTTTTACGAAGGTATTCAAGGTCATGCTGACAGTGTTGCTGAGCAGTATCAAGGAGCTCGCGAGTCATTATTAGATATTCCCGCAGTGTATCCAACAACTCTATCATCTGTAGATGAAGCAGTTCAGTATTTGAGAGATCTTTCTGGTAAGGTGGACACTTTGCAAAAGATGATGCCTTTTAGTGAGATTGTTAATCAACTGGATGAAGTGAAGAGTTTAATTGATTCAACTAAGTATAAACTATTATTCCTAAGCTAATTATTTTTTATTTTTTAACCCATAAATGTAAACAACATGGCTTATTTTAATCATGCGTTCAAGAAAGCGTTTCTTCCTGCAACAACTGGAAATGCGCTTGTTCTTGCTGATGGTGGTAGCACAGCAGATCTTACTGCTGGTGAACTGGGTCTTTTTGACGCGAAGACATTCCAGGCTATTACTTCCGTAAGTTCTAAACCCTTTATTCTTGCACAGGGTTCTTATTTCACCAATGATAAGATCGGACCTTTTCACGGTGGATACAAAGAGTCTGTAAAGAGTAAGGTGATCAATCCTAAGTACATCACTAAAGTATGGACTGCTTGTGCTGAAGATCCTCAGAATCAAGAGATTGAAGTATCTGTTAGTGGCGCTGAATGCGGTACTACTTACTATCTTCGCTTGGATCTTAAAGGATCTCCTGCTTTGCGTCTGCTTTCTCACAACATTTATCGTACTGTAGATGCTTTTACAGGATGTTGCGATGATGATTGTTCTGCTACTTGTACTGGAGCTTTGGTTGACCCAACTATCGTAACTATCAACTGGGCAAAGCAAATCCTGGAGCGTCCTATTCTCCCTGATTTTGTAAAGCTGGTTGTAACTGACTACGAAGGAACTGTTATTGCTACACAAGCTGGTACATCTCAAGCTCAGATTGCAGCTTTCATCGCTGCTTTAGATGCTTATCTTGCTGGTCCTGTGCATGCTGCTTTTAACCCTACAACAGATGCTTCTACAGATTCAGTTCTGACATTAGTTGCTGCTTATGTAGATACTAAATTCGGTAACTGTACTTTCACTCCTACAGATCATTACGAACTTCAACCTTTGCAGATTTTCCCTTCATTGGTTGATATGAGTGGTGAAGCTTGTGTTGTGAGAAGCGGTCCTAACGCAGACTATGATTGGACTTGGAAAGGATTTGCTTGTAACCTCATCCAACCTGGACTTCAAGCTCAGGGAACTGGTGAGACAGTTGTACGCGAATTGATCCTTGACACTCGTTATCATCAGAACGCTTTCCCTGACAACAAATATGTTGACAGCTTGCGTATGCGTGAGATCGAGACTGATCCTGCGATTAAGAACTTTAATCGTAACACCTTGTGGGATTCTATCAACATTCTTCACAGTGTTCCTCGCTTTAACAACCCAACTGGTACATTTGACAACGATCAGTATTTGCTGAGCTTGTACATTCCTAAAGGAACAAATGCTATCTTATTCCTTAACATGATTCAGGATATCCTGAACTGTGCTGGAAATGGTGTTGAAATTGAGAGCACTAACGCTACACCTTGTTCTAATTTGACACCTGGTGTACCTTTTGTGAACAATTGTGACACTACTCCTACAACAACTGTGGCTCCTACTACTACAACTAGTACAGCTGCTCCGTTAGCTTAATAATCTTTATAGTTAACATAAAAGAGGGTGGGGATTTTTCCCTACCCTTTTTTTATTTGCAGAAGTGCTCTTTTTTTGTTATATTATTATTGAGTAGTATGCCCAATTTAGACATACACTTTTAAAGTGTAAACCATTGATTATGAGACACATATTAGGTTTAGATAATATAGAAACAGCAAATAAAACAATCATACGTATTGCAGATGCTAGTATTTATGCTGATTTTCCAGCAACTTGTGGACTTTTAGAAATACAAGCACCAGGTTTTAACATCATTAAACAGTTTGATGTCACTCCTAATTTTACGCTTGTTTTGAATGCATGTAGTCTTGGTTTACAGACAGATGATTGTGGTGATCACGCTGCTGATCTTCCTGATGGAATTTGGAAAGTAAAGTACTCTGTTTCCCCTAATGATAAAGTTTATGTAGAATATGCATGGTTAAGAACCACTGCATTCATGGCAAAGTATTATGATATACTTTGTAACCTTGACATGTCTGGATGTGATCCTTCACAAGAAGTAGCGTCACAACTAGAGCAGTTAGGGATGATTCGTATGTATTTGGATTCTGCTAAAGCAGAAGTGGAATACTGTCATGAACTTCAGAAGGGGATGGATGTTTACAAATATGCAAAAGCTCAGTTAGATAAACTAAGTGTTGCATGTTGCGGAGCGACTTGTTAAACCAAAAATAAAACCAATTATGTCACAATCAGTTTGTCCAAACTGTTCTTCTGCTATTACATGCGGATGTCAAAGAAGAACAGCATCAGATGGTAAATCCGTATGTTCTAATTGCATAGCTCTTTACGAAAAGAAGTTACAGGAACAAAAAGCACAAAAAAGATAAAATGTCTTGTTATTCTACACCCACATCAGAAACAAATACATGTTGCCCTGCAGAAGCACCTAACTTAGTAAAAGATGCTAAGAAGGTCTACTCGCAATACGCATCTAATGTATATGCAGAGTTTCTTACTAAAAGATATGGAGTGAAGTCATGCAGAAAACAGCGTGACTTTATTTCTGCTTCTATACGTAAGCAAATGCTCGATTGGCAACTTATCGCTGGTTTAAAATGTGATGTAAACATTGGATTTGCAGATGGGTCTATTGTGCTTCCTTCTTCAGGAGTTCTTGAAATTCCTGTACAAGGAACAGATGGTCTTATTCACGTTAATATGGGTGGTTGTGAAATCAAACTTAAAGTGACTAGCAGACCTGATAACTACGCACACGTTCAGTCTATTCCATCTACTAGTTGGTTTATTAAGCATAATCTTGGATATAACCCAGTTGTACGTACAGAAAATGCTATGGGTGTAGATATGGAAGGTGTGATTACACATGATAATGTTAATGAACTCACTATTGTATTCTCTCAACCCGTTACCGGAACAGCATACTTATCATAATGGCAGATAATAAATTATATCTACATAATATTGATTTAGCAACAAATGAGTTGTTAAATGCTAGAATGCAACCAGTTACAACTGCAGTGAGAAATGCTCTTGCTAGCAACTATAACTCTGGAGATGAGGGTATTTTAGTTTATGATATTGATCTTGATGCTTTTTTTGTATGGGGTGGAAATCAGTGGGCACAGGCAACACTGAGTCCAACTCAATTAGCTCAGCTACAAGCTGCTTATGATAATATCATTACAGGAATAACGGTGAGTCCGCTTAATCCTGAGCAAGCGATGATTACGCTTAGCAAACTTAATGCTGTTCCTATCACATACACTTATGAGCGTGCTTATATTCATAATCAAACATCACCAGCTTCTACATGGACAGTAGCACATAATTTAAATAAGTATCCATCGGTTTCTGTAGTGGATAGTGCATATGAAGAAGTGATAGGTGAGGTGGAATACTTAACCCCAAATACACTAGAGGTTAGATTTACAGCACCTTTTAGTGGACAAGCATATATAAATTAAAAATATTCGTCATGTCAAAAAGAGTCTTAACCAGTCTCGACTTTGCGAAAAATCAGATACTGAATGTAGCTCTACAAAATCTACCTTCACCTCCTGGTTCTCCTGTCGCAGGTCAGATATATTATGATACAACAGATTTTCGTGTATACTTCTGGGATGGTTCATCCTGGATAGATATGTCAGGAGATATCCGTGATGTTATTGGAGGAGCAGGTATTACAACAACCACTGTAGGAGATGTCGTTACAGTCGATGTAAACGTAGACAATGTTACCATCGAAGTAGATGGTAGTGATAATCTACGAATTAAAGATCTTGGTGTATCAACAGCAAAACTTGCTGACTCCGCAGTTACAACTATCAAGATTAATGCTAACGCGGTAACATATAATAAGATCCAGCAAGTTGGATCTATGAAAGTGTTAGCAAACCTTACAGGTTCAACAGCTAACGTAGCTGAGTTTGATGTTTTAACAGATATTTCTGTAGGAGCTAGTAATACCAATTTAGGTACAGCACTTGCTGTTAAAAACTATGTAGATAATGCGATAGCAGGTATTGGTATTTTGCAGGGTGGATGGGATGCATCTAGTGGTGCGTTTCCTTCAGCTACTGGAGGTACAATGAAAGGTGACTACTGGTATGTTACAGTTGCAGGTACATGTTTTGGACTAGTATTTAATGTAGGAGATGTAATTATTGCAGCTGTAAACAGTGCATCAACAACCAATCCTAATGACTGGATAGCACTTGAAGTTAACCGTGATCAAGCTACCGAAACAACACTTGGTATTATTAAGCTTGCAACACAAGCACTTACAAATGCAGGTACAGATGATCTCACTGCTGTCACTCCTTTAAAGTTAGCAGGACGTACAGCAACTGAAACACGCAGTGGTATAGCAGAGATTGCTACACAAACAGAAGTTAATACAGGTACTGACGATAGTACAATTGTAACTCCTTTAAAACTTGCTACATATTTAGCTACGTTTGCGGGTGGATACAAAGCAACCATAAATGTTACTGCAGCAGGTACATATACAGTGACACACAACTTGAATAATTTAGATGTGCAAGTTGAGGTGTACAGAGAGTCTACGGGTGAAACAGTGATATGTGACGTAGCTCGTATTACAGTGAATGATATCAATTTAACATTCTCATGGGATGCTTCTGTAGCAGGTTCCATGACTGGTAACTATCGTGTACTTGTTAAAGAACAATAATAATGAAGTTTGTAACCGACATACTAGCAAAAGCAAATCTAGTTGTCGATGGTAGCGTCATACTGAATACTACACCTAATGCCACCGTTGACACAGATAAGTTTTTGGTTCAAGATGGAGCAACTGTTAAGTACCGTACAGGAGCAGAAGTGCTTTCTGACATTGGTGCACAAGGTGCTATCACTCTCACTGTTATAGGAAACAGTGGTCCAGCTACTCTGATAGGTAATGGACTAAATATTCCTACATATTCTTTAGCAGGACTCGGAGGGGTTCCTCTCACTCGCACTCTTACAATAAACGGAACTAGTTACGATCTTAGTTTTGATAGAACCTGGTCAGTAGGTACTGTCACTAGTGTTGATATGTCCGTACCTACAGGATTTACTATATCTGGTAATCCTATTACAACTACCGGTACTTTAGCATTAGCTTTTGCATCGGGGTATGCACTTCCAACTGTAGCATCTCAGCTTAACTGGAATAGTGCATATAATAATATGATCACTGCAATCTCCTATAATACATCAACAGGGGATGTTACACTTACACAGCAGGATCTTGGGACACTTAGCGCTACTATTACATTACAACCTTTTACTACTACAAACCTTGCAGAGGGAACTAATCTTTACTACACGGACGCGCGCGCGAGACTAGCTTTATCAGCTGGTACAGGTATAAGTTATAATAATCTCACAGGTGTTATCACTAACTCAGACACAGGTTCTGCTCAGAATATATTTAAAAATATTGCAGTAACTGGACAGAATACTATCGTAGCAGATAGTAATAATGATACACTTACAGTGGTAGCTGGAACAGCTATTTCTATTACTACAAATGATACTACAGATTCTATCACTATTACAAACACTTTACCTGATCAAACTGTAGTATTAACTGGAGCTGGTACAACTGTAGTTTCTGGAACCTATCCTAATTTTACAATTACATCAAATGATTCATATGGAGGAACAGTAACAAATGTTTCTGCTTTAACTATTGGAACTACTGGTACAGATTTAAGTAGTAGTGTAGTAAATAGTACCACCACTCCAGTTATTACATTAAATGTTCCAACAGCTTCTTCTGTAAATAGGGGAGCTCTTTCTGCAGCAGATTGGAGTATGTTTAATGCAAAGCAGGATGCTCTAACTCTTACTACAACTGGTAGTTCAGGATCATCAACATTAATCGGAGCTACTCTTAATATTCCCGCTTATACACTTTCTGGATTAGGAGGTGTTCCTAGTACACGTACAATCAATGGTTTAGCTCTTTCTGCTGATCAAACATTTTCTACTGGAACAACAGGTACAGACTTTAATATTGTAAGTGCAGGTACAGTACATACATTTAATATTCCTGATGCGTCCTCTACAGCTAGAGGACTAATTAACGATATTTCACAAACTATTAATGGTACAAAAACTTTCTTAAACTCTCCTATAGTTCCTTCTTTGTTTTTAACAAATATGGGAGCAGGTAGTGGAGCTGTTTATTATGATGTCCCAGATAATCGTTTAACACTTGCTAACTATAATGTAGGTGGTGAGATTAAGTTTGAAGTGAATGGTGGCGTGTATACGATGACTCTTAATAGTGACCTCACTATTGAGTTGATGGGATATACGACTAATGGTTTTCTCAAAACATCTGGATCTAATGGTTTACTTGTAGTAGACACTACATCATATACTCCTACAAGCAGAACCATCACTATTAATGGAACAACGCAGGATTTATCTGTAAATAGAACTTGGTCTGTAGGAACTGTTACATCTGTAGGTCTTTCTGCTCCAACTGGTTTTTCTGTTACAAACTCTCCAGTAACATCTTCTGGAACTTTAACTCTTTCATTTGCTTCTGGATACAGTCTTCCAACTAATGCTTCTCAAGCTAACTGGGATGCTGCATATACAGGTAGAATAGCTTCTTTGACAACCACTGGAACTAGTGGCGCAGCAACATTTGTAGCTAACGTACTTAATATCCCTCAGTATCAAGCTCAGGGTAACTATATCACTTCTCTTACTGGTGAAGCTACCGGATCAGGTCCAGGAGCAACAACTGTAACTCTTAGCAATTCTGCTGTAATAGGTAAGGTGCTAACAGGTCTTTCTGTAACAAGCGGAGCGATAGTTTCAACAGATAGTATTTTACAAGCATTTGGAAAGGTACAAGGTCAAATTAATGCTCTTGCGGGTGGTTTACAGTTTCAGGGTACATGGAATGCTAATACTAACTCTCCAACTATTACATCTGGTGTTGGTACACAAGGTTATTTTTATATTGTAAATGTAGCTGGTAACACTACTATTGATGGTAATACAAACTGGCAAGTAGGTGACTGGATCTTGTTTGATGGTACAGTTTGGCAGAAGGTGGATAACACTGATGCTGTTACATCTGTTAACGGATTTACAGGAGCAGTTGTTCTTACAACAAGTAATATATCTGAAGGTACAAACCTATACTACACAGATGCTAGAGCTCGCGCTGCTATTAGCTTAACCACTACAGGGTCTTCTGGTGCAGCAACATATAGTAGTTTAACAGGGATTCTTAATATACCACAATATACATTAACAGGACTTGGTGGTGTTCCAACAGGAAGAACTTTAACTATAAACGGAACAGCGTTTGATTTATCGGTTGACCGTTCTTGGAGTGTGGGTACAGTTACTTCTATTGCAACCACTGGTCCTATTACAGGTGGTACAATTACCGGATCTGGAACAATAGGTATTACACAAGCAACTACTTCTACAAGTGGATTTCTTTCTAGTACCGACTGGAATACCTTTAATGGTAAACAAAATGCCATCACTCTTACGACAACGGGAAGCAGCGGGTCTGCAACTTTTGTTGGTGCAACACTAAATATACCAAACTACACTTTATCTGGTTTGGGTGGAGTTCCTGATACAAGAACTTTAACGATTAACGGTACATCTTTTGATTTAACTACCAATCGTACATGGTCCGTAGGTACAGTTACATCAATTACTTTTTCAGGACCTCTTACAGGAGGAACCATTACTGGAAGTGGTACAGTAGGAATATTACAAGCAAGCGGTTCTCAGAATGGTTTCTTGTCTTCTACTGACTGGACTACGTTTAATAACAAACAGAATGCAATTACGCTTACTACTACTGGTTCTTCTGGTGCTTCTACACTTGTAGGGGCTACTTTAAACATCCCAACTTATACTTTATCGGGTTTAGGAGGAGTACCAACATCAAGAACACTTACAATCAATGGTACTGCTCTTGACTTATCCGTTGATAGATCTTGGAGTGTTGGAACTGTTACTTCTGTAGGGTTATCTGTACCAACCGGATTTTCTGTTGGTAGTTCACCTATAACTACTAGTGGTACTATTGCTTTATCGTTTTCAGCTGGGTATAGTTTACCCACAACAACCTCTCAATCTAACTGGGATGTAGCATATAACAATAGAATTACTTCACTTACTACCACAGGAACGAGCGGTGCAGCAACTTTAGTAGGTAATACATTAAATATTCCTCAGTATCAAGGTGTTCTTACTAACCCTGTAACAGGTACTGGAGCTAGTGGTAAAGTAACTTACTGGAATGGAACAAATACGATATCATATAACTCAACATTTGTTTGGGATAATACAAATTCAAGACTTGGTATTGGGGTTACAAATCCAAATTCTGCAATTCAGGTAAGCAGTAATGAAACTTTAGTTTATGCAGGAAGATTTGTAAATTCACACATTAGTGGTGGAGGTGTACTAATTGCAGGAGGTTCATCTTCTTCACACGATGCTTTAGTAGTGTACAATTATGATTTAACAAGTATTATTTTAAATGCAAAATCTAATGGTAATATAGGTGTAGGAACTGCTACTCCAGCATATAAGTTAGATGTTGTTGGAAATATTGGAACATCTCTTGGTATACATATAACGGGATATAGTCCTTACACTCTTACTGGGTATTCACTCACTCCTACAACTTTTAATGTAGGAGCATTATATCAGAATACTACAGCTACTTTTGATGGGTCTTCTAGTTTAGTTGTAAATAATTTCCGTTCACAACCTCAATATACATTAACGGGTGTTGGATCTAGTTCTTTAGTTATACAACCTTTTCTTGCATATCCTTTACTTAACCTTACAGGAGCTAATGCTAGAATAGATTCTACAGGTTTTACTAGTTATATCTGGAGAACAGATCCTGCTGATATAAGTACTAATGCAAGTAATCGACTTAGAGGATTTTATACTATTGTAGGTAATCGTGGTGGTAATGGTCTTACAGCTAGTCCATATACAAATACAGTAGTTGGTTATGAAAGTTCTGTAGAAAATGGTGGTGGTACAGTAAATAACATGTTTGGTGTACGTAACTACTTTTGGCATGGTGAGTTTGCTGCTAATTCTACTACTAACAACAATTATGGTATCTACCAGGGTATGACAATAGGTGCTGCTTCTGGTGGAGTTCATACCGTTACAAATTATTATGCGTTCTATCAAGATACACCTTCAGTATTAGCTACAGGTGTTCTTACTAATCGTTGGGGATTATATTTTACAGATTCTTCAATGCCATCATATCACAATGGTGCATTTTTAATAGGTACAAATGTTATTAGTGGATATAAACTAGAAGTAAGTGATAAAAGTAAATTTTATAATGTAGCTATTGGAGGAACATCATCAGGAACATATACTGCATATTCTGATAGTGTTGTTGGAATAGGAAATCTTCATTTAGTAACAACTTCAGGAGCGGTTTATATAAACTCAGCAATTGCTCTTCCAACATATATTAATCCTATAGGAGGTAATGTAGGTATAGGTCTTACTAGTCCAGGTGCAATACTTGATGTATCACATACAGCTGGAACCACAAATATTATTCGTGTATCTAATGGTGCTGGTAACTACAGATGGAGAGTAGATCAGTTATTTAGTATGGTTATGACTAATGCTTCTGGAGTTGACACATTTAGTGTTACAACAGCTGGAGCACTAACTGCTGTATCTATTACAGAAACATCTTCTAGAAAGATAAAGGAAAATATCATATCTTTAGATGGATCACTCACTAAAGTGGAAAAACTTCGTCCCGTGTCCTATAATAGAATAGGATCATCTGCTACTGAAATAGGACTTATTGCTGAAGAAGTAGAGGAAGTATATCCAGAGTTTGTAGAATATGATCATCAGGGTAATCCTGTCGGGGTACATTATACTCGTCTAACAGCTGTGTTGATAGAATCAGTAAAGGAGCTTAAAAACCGAATACAAGAACTAGAAAATAGAAACTAAGATATGGCACAATTACAGAGTACAACGGTCACAGGTACACTCACCCTTCCCAGTTACGTAGCGGGGTTTGTAAAACTGAACTCATCTGGAGCAGTGGTGATGGATACAAATACATACATCACAGGTATCACCTCTGGTATGATTACCACTGCGTTGGGATATACTCCTGTGCCTACAACTCGCACCTTAACTATCAACGGAACAGCTTATGATCTTTCTGCTGATAGAAGTTGGACTATTGCTGCAGGTGTAGCTTCTGTAACTGCTTCAGGAGCAGGTATTTCTGCATCTCCTACAACAGGTGCTGTAGTTATTTCTAATACAGGTGTAACCTCTAACGTAGCTGGTACTGGTATATCTGTATCAGGTGCAACGGGTGCTGTTACTATTACAAACACGGGTGTTACATCTATTGTAGCAGGAACAGGTATATCAATATCTGGAGCTACAGGAGCTGTAACAGTAACAAACTCTGGTGTTACATCGGTAAACGGATCTTCAGGTGCTATTACGGGTGTTTTGACAACATCAAACTATTCTTCAACTCTTGATTCAGTTTATTTAAAAGGAACAACAAGCCCATCTACTCCGGGAAACTTTACTCTTTCTATAGGTAATAATGGCTCTTATTCATACGTTCAGTCTCATTCAAGCCAACCTCTATATTTAAACCCTTTAGGTAATGCTGTATTTATAGGCTCAGGCAATACTGTGCTTCATAGCGGTAACTACAATTCTTATGCCCCAACCTTAACGGGGGGAGGAGCAAGTGGTACGTGGGGTATTAATATTACTGGCAATTCAGCAACTACTTCACAAAGATCTTTTTCTGGAGATATATCTACTGGTGGAATGGGTAGATTTACTGGTTGGTATACTGGAACTGCAGCAACCACTCTGGCTACTGAGGTTGGGGTGTCATCAGGGGAAGGTTACATTATAGTTTATAATAGAAATAGTAGTTCTTATGGTACTTTAAATCTTAATGCTGTTAATATTAGGATTGATCCGCAAGGAGGAATTGCTACAGTTGCTGGTTCACAGATTGTTACAAACAATGGTGGTACTTGGGGTATTAATATTACAGGTAATTCTGCTACTACATCTCAGACTAACTTTACCACTCTTACTTTAAATAGTGCAACTGTTGCTACTCAATCATGGGTAACTTCTCAAGGTTATGTGACAGGTGGTCCATTTGTTCAAAATGTACTTGGTGATTCAGGTGCATTTAACTTGAACGTAAGTGGACAGCAAGCATTCTTTAGATTTAGTCAAGGTAATTGGGTTAATGCTCCTGTTGCAGGAAACTTTTCTCATGTACTCAGTGTAAATGGAGCAACTGATAATAGAACAGTTCAGATATATCTTGGAGATGTTCCCGGATATTTATGGTGGAGACCTAATCAAGGTGGTACATGGCATCCTTGGGAAAGAATACTTACAAGTAATAACTATAACGGATGGGCGCCTACACTTACTGGAGGAGGAGCTAGTGGTACTTGGGGAATTAATATTACTGGTGGTGCTGGTAGTGCAAATATAGCATCTCAAGTAACAATTAACTACAATAATGATTCTAACTCAAGTTACCAACTTCTTTGGGGATCAGGTAATAGTGTATACGGAACATCAGACGTTTGGGTAAATCCTAGTAGTGATATTATTAATGCAAGAGGAGGGTTTATAAGTAACGGTAATCCTTGGGGGACTTCAAACTCTGCATACTTCCCTAATGGTATTACTACAGCAGGAGGAACTAACTGGGTTTATGGTTCTACTTATATTGGTAATGCTCCTGGTAACGGATCTGGATCTGAAGTTTCTAGTGTTGGTAGTTTTTATTTTAGAAATGCTAATACATCAGGAAGCTGGGGATATGCTGGATTATTTGTAGATAGAAATAATGCTGCAAATAACTATGTACCATATTCATTTGAAGCTGAGTATGGTAATCACTCTTGGGGAATTGTAGCAAGATTTCATATACAAACAGCAGGACAAGATAAACCAGCTATTCAGTTTACCTCAGCAGGTAGTAATGAAAGATGGAGTATAGGATACTGCACAGGTTCTGACTTTAACTTCCGTATTACTCAGAATCAAGGATATAGAACTGATAACTCAGCAAGTGATGGTTGGGGTACTGAAAGATTTAGAATAGATACATCTGGAACTGTTAGTGTAATAAATGCTTTTAATGCTTATTCTATACAAGGTAATTCAAACGTAGCAGGTACAGGTAATGCATCATATCACCCTTCTGGTATTTATTCAACTAGTACTAACTGGTTATATGGTACTATGTATCTTAATAATAATACTATATTTGATGCTGGCAATATTTACAATAGTGGTTGGTATAGAAACTATGGTCAAACAGGTTTATATAGTCAAACATATGATAACCACTTTGCTTCATATGATACTACTTATTGGAGACTTGCTTCAGGATCTGGTTTAGAAGTTTGGAGTAAAGGATTTGGTGCAGTAAGAGGATATCTTTACACAGATGGATCTTCTTTTGGATTACTTAATTCCTCTGGTCAATGGGCTGTTAGAGCATATGGAGGTTCCGAAACTCAAATGATGTGGAATGGTTCATGGAGAGGTATAGCTCAAAGTAATGGATTTAGAGTTAATGGAAATCTTTATACTGATGTAGATTATGGTTATGGATTAGTAGGTGTATACGCATCTACAAGATACCAGGGTGTTTTTGCAATGGGTGATGCTTACAAGCTACCTTCAGATGGTACATCAACGGGAAACTTGTATGGACTTACGTGGTCTCATCCTAATGCGGGTGGTGTAGCAGGCAACCTGAATACACATGGTCTTCTTGTTTTGGAGAACGGTACATTCTTAGCTGCTGTTTCTGGTTCTATTAGAGCTAGAGACGACATGCGTGCTCCTAGATTTTATGATTCCAATGATACTAGTTATTATTGTGATCCTGCTAGTGAATCTAATCTATATAGATTTACAGGAGCTTCTATGACTAGAAATGCTATAAATTATCTTAGCATTAACTCTCCATTTTCAACAAGGTCTGCTCAGAGTAGTCATTACCTTAATGGTACTATGGGGTGGGGGAATACTAGTTTTAATAGTATTGGATCATATTGGGGATCAGGGTTTATAGATACGTGGAGCAATCCTGCTAATGCACCGGGTGGATCATCTCACTATGTAGGTATGCAAGCGATGCACTACAGTGATCAGAATGGGACTAACTTTCACGGTTGGCAGATGGCTTGCGCCCAAGAAGCTGATAATAGATGGTTTTGGAGAAGCTCTTGGAACTCTCCAAGAAGTTGGGTGGAGATGATTCACTCAGGTAATATTGGATCTCAGTCGGTTAACTATGCGTCATCTGCAGGCAATGCAGATACAGTAGATGGATATCATGCAACATTCTCAGGTAATGCTAATACTATTCCTGTAAGAAACGGAAGTGGTTATCTAGAACCAAATAACTGGATTCAGTTTAATGGTCAATATGGGTTATATGATCCTACTAATGGAGCACACCAAACTAGAAATAATCACTCATACGGTTCCTGGAAAATGACAGGTGAAAGAAACGGATGGAGAGGATTGCATTTTGGAGAAAGTACAGGTATTACTCTTATGATGAATGAGGGAGAATTTGGATTCCACAGAGAAAATGTTGGTTGGGTAGCTAGGTTTACAAGCGGAACGGGTTATTTTAATATTACAGGCAATGCAGCCACTGCGACCAGTGCTACATTTTTAAATAGTAGTAACTATATTAATAGATGTGGGTCATCTGGAAATGCAAATACTGATTTCCAAAATACACCAGCTGGTTCAGTAAGGCATAACGGTGATGATGCTAATTTATCAAACTCCCCAGGAGGAACTTGGTGGTTTTATGACAATTATAGACACTCAAATGGTGGTAACTTTTGGGGTACTCAAATAGCTTGGGGTTGGGAAGATAATGCTAATAGATTAGCTACACGAAATGTATCAGGTGGTAGTTTTGGAGGATGGGTTTACTATTTAAATAGTAGCAACTTTTCATCATGGGCTGCTCCAAATGGTGGTGTGCTTACTAATACATTCTATTTTCAAAGTAATCTTGGCGCATATTCTGGTAGTTTATCTAGTCCACCACTACAAGCTTATGCTACAGGTGGGAACTCTGCGTTTTTTTCATTCCATAGATCAGGAAACTATGCTGTTAATATGGGACTTGATGCAGATAACTGGATTAGAATCGGAGGATGGAGTGCTGCATCTAATAGACTTCAGTTGGATATGTCAGGTAATCTTACTCTTGCAGGAGATGTAACAGCTTACTCAGATGCTCGTGTTAAAGAAAATATTGTCACTGTAGAAGATGCTTTAGATAAAGTATTGAACCTCAGAGGTGTATACTATAACCGTACAGATAGTGATGACAAACGCAGAAAAGTAGGGGTAATAGCTCAAGAGATATTGGAAGTAATACCTGAAGTGGTGGGTCAAGATAATGATGGTATGTATAACGTA
>Ga0208089_1000164_pt1 | contig 17494 bp, 17 predicted proteins | sample LakMenEpi29Jun12_FD_150744 | JGI IMG/M metagenome (GOLD analysis project Ga0208089, IMG submission 150744) | Freshwater microbial communities from Lake Mendota, WI - 29JUN2012 deep hole epilimnion (SPAdes) | ecosystem: Environmental > Aquatic > Freshwater > Lake > Epilimnion/Euphotic zone ... | reverse complement strand
ATCTGATTCATCAGTTCCTGAAGCACGCATGTTTGTGAGCTTCTTTTCGCGAACACAGTTAACATCCATGTCATCGTTACGAGAGTTCTCGCCAATAACCATACCTTCGTACACTTCATCGCCTGGTTCTACGAAAATAGTTCCGCGATCTTGTGTTCCGTATAGCGCGTATGAAGTAACTGTTCCCATGCGGTCTGAAACAAGTGAGCCAGTTGCACGTGTACGAATATCTCCGAACCAAGGCTCGTAACCATCAAAGACGTGGTGTAGCAAACCAGTTCCGCGAGTTTCAGTTAAGAACTCGGTACGGAAACCAATAAGTCCACGTGATGGAACCTTGTAATCAAGACGGATCCAACCGGTTCCGTGATTAACCATTTGCTCCATGCGACCCTTACGAAGCGCCATCAATTGAGTAAGAACACCTAAGTACTCTTCTGGTGCATCAATTGTTAAACGCTCCATTGGCTCGTGAACCTTGCCATCAATCTTCTTGATAACTACCTGTGGCTTACCAACAGTTAGTTCGAAACCTTCGCGCTTCATGATTTCAACAAGCACAGCTAGCTGTAGCTCTCCGCGACCCTGTACTTCCCATGTGTCCGGACGATCAGTATTGAGAACGCGCAATGAAACGTTACCGACTAGCTCTGCATCCAAACGTCCCTTAACTTGGCGCGCAGTAAGCAGCTTGCCGCTCTTGCCCGCTAGTGGTGAAGTATTGATACCGATTGTCATCGAAATAGATGGTTCATCAACGATGATCAAAGGAAGTGCATGTGGATTTTCATTATCAGCCAGGGTTTCGCCCAATGTAATTGTGTCGATACCGGCTACCGCGATGATGTCGCCAGGGTGTGCTTCTAGTGCTGGAACGCGATCTAGCGCTTCAGTGATCAATAGCTCTGAAATCTTTACGCGCTCTGTTGTTCCATCTGTCTTAATCCATGTAACAGATTGGCCCTTTTTAATAACACCTTCGCGTACGCGACATAGTGCAAGACGACCCAAGAATGGTGATGAGTCAAGGTTTGTAACGTGTGCCTGCAATGGCGCACCTTCGTGATAAACAGGAGCTGGAATTGCAGAGAAGATAGTGTCAAACAAAACATCAAGGTTTGTTTCTTCTGGCATTCCACCATCTGCAGGACGTGTCAATGATGCACGACCAGCTTTAGCTGATGCATAGACAACTGGGAATTCAATCTGCTCTTCATTTGCTCCAAGATCAAGGAACAATTCGTAAGCTTCGTCAACAACTTCAGCGATACGTGAATCGGGACGGTCAACCTTGTTGATCAACAAAATAACTGGCAAATTCTTTTCAAGTGCCTTACGCAAAACGAAACGTGTTTGTGGCAGTGGACCTTCGGAAGCATCAACCAGCAAGATAACGCCATCAACCATTTCAAGTCCGCGTTCAACTTCGCCACCAAAGTCGGCGTGGCCCGGAGTATCAATGATGTTAACGATTGTGTCGCCGCGCTTAACAGCGGTGTTCTTGGCAAGGATCGTAATTCCCTTTTCGCGTTCTAGATCCATTGAATCCATCATGCGGTCTTGACCTTCGCCCTGAACCTTGTGTGCAGCGAATGCACCGGATTGCCACAACATGGCATCAACCAGTGTTGTCTTTCCGTGGTCAACGTGAGCAATGATCGCTACGTTACGCAGGTTATCGCGGGTCTTTACAGGTAGATCCTTTAGGTGTGCTTGCTTCTTAGACATTGAATCTGAACTCCACTACATCTCCATCGGCCATTACATATTCCTTGCCTTCCATACGAACCTTGCCCTTAGCTTTCGCTTCAGCCATCGATCCTGCGGCAATGAGATCTTCAAAGCTGACGATTTCAGCCTTAATAAATCCCTTTTGGAAATCAGTATGAATAACACCAGCGGCCATGGGTGCGGTGTCACCTTTGTGAATCGTCCACGCGCGAGCTTCTTTTGGACCTGCAGTTAAATATGTCTGCAATCCCAACGTATCGAAGCCAACACGTGCCAAGGTTGCAAGACCTGGTTCTTTCAAACCAATTGATTGCAACAATTCCAATGCATCCTCATCGCTGAGTTCTGCTAGTTCTGCCTCTGTTTTTGCATCCAAGAAAATTGCTTCGGCTGGTGCAACAAGTGCCTGCAGCTTTGCCTTAAGTTCTGGATCATTTAATTCAGCAGCATCTACATTAAATACATATAAGAAAGGCTTTGCAGTTAACAAGTGAAGTTCGGCCAACAGTTCGCGGTCAATTGAACTTTGCGACAACGGCTTTCCAGATTGCAACCAATCATTGGCAGCTTTTACTGCTTCTAGAACTGGTGCCTTTTCTTTGGCAACGCGTGCTTCTTTTTCAAGACGCGGAATCGCCTTTTCAATTGTCTGTAAATCCGCGAGCGCTAATTCAGTATTGATCGTTTCCATGTCAGATGCTGGATCGATTCGACCGTCGACGTGAACAACATCGCCATCATTGAAAACTCGGATCACCTGACAGATTGCATCGGTATCTCGAATATTTGTTAGGAACTTATTGCCAAGGCCGGCACCTTCGGATGCACCTTTTACGATTCCGGCGATATCAACAAAAGAAACGGTGGCAGGAAGTAATTTTTCTGAAGAAAAGATCTGGGCCAGCTTGGCTAGGCGCTCATCAGGCACTCCCACTATTCCCACATTGGGTTCGATGGTGGCGAAAGGGTAGTTAGCGGCCAGAACATTGTTCTTAGTCAGAGCATTAAAAAGGGTCGACTTTCCCACGTTTGGCAGTCCGACGATTCCGATAGAGAGGCTCACTGGGGTAAGCCTACGCGGGATTGTCAGTGCTCCCTGCCACGATAGGCCCATGCCCGCTTACGTAGTGACCCTATTAATAGGACTTATCGCAGGATCTGCGATCGGATACCTATTGTCAGCCCTGAAATCCAAGGATTCAGCGGGCAATCAAGCCCTGCTCGATGATTACAAGGCGCAACTAGATGCAGAACGTAAAAAGACGGAAACTGCGATCACATTAAATGCAGAACTGCTGGCGGTTAAGGATTCTGTTTCAAAGTTAACGACCCAATCCAACGAAGCAAATCGCATCCGTACCGAAGCTGAAGCCAAGCTCAATACAACAATTCTAGAAATGCGTCGTGCTTCTGAATCGATCTTTGATGAAACCAAGAAGATTGCTGGCGCCTTATCTAATTCGCAGACTCGTGGAAAATTTGGCGAAGCGCAACTGGAACTTTTGCTTCAACAAGCAGGGTTGCGCGAAGGACATGAATACACCGCGCAACGATCAACCACAGATTCTGATTCTTCAGGTATTCCAGATGTCACCGTCAACATGCCTGGCGGTTCACAATTGTTTATTGACTCCAAGTTTCCATTTGAACGTTTCCTAGAAGCCTTCGGAACTGATGATCAATCACAACGTGATGAATACTTGGCGCAGCACACTAAGGATTTGTTGAAGCATGTAGAAGCGCTGGCAAAGCGTGGGTATCACAAGTCCCAGGGTTCACCTGATTTTGTTGTTCTCTTTGTTCCCTTTGAAACCTTGCTATCAGAGGCTTTGCGCCTTGACCCGATGTTCCTGGAAAAGGCTTTCAAAGTTGGGGTTACCGTGGCAACCCCAACATCCATGATGGCGCTATTGCGCACAATTGGTTACATCTTTACCCGCAACAAGTTGGCTGAAAATGCTGATGAAATTCAAAAAGTGGCAAGCACATTCTTGAAGAACATCACTTTGCTACACACCAAGATTGTGGCCGTTGGCAAGGCGATCTCATCAACATCTAAGGCATATGAAGATCTGGTCCCAACAGCGGAAAAGACGGTTTTGGCTCCCGCTCGACGGATCCATAACTTGGGAGTTGCCGGAGATAAAGATAAGTTGGCTATTGAGTATCCTGAAGCCCCTGGCGACGTTCGCGATTTAAAAAACGCTGAACTAGAAAGCGGCGATGATTACATTGATGCAGAAGAGGTAGATGAGCGATGAGCACACTTCAAAAGATTCAAATCCAGGGTCCTGGATTAAAGAAGCAAGGCATCGTTGTTTTGCAGTTCCTCTTTATCGGTTTCTTTGTTTTCATTGAGATGACAATCCGTACTGGTGTTGGAATCCTTACGGGCATCGCAATTTGTGCGGCCACCTTTGGTTCACTTCGCTTTGGTCGCCCTGGAACTACCTATGTTTCTGCCGTAACTCCCCCGCTGGCTTTTGCCGGATCCGCACTTCTTTTTACGATTTTGTTGGATGGCTTTAGACCTTCACGAGTTGGAATTGATTTCATTGCAGCCCTTGCATCAGAGGCGCCATTTTTGATTATTTCAGCGCTCTATGGCTGGTTTGTGTACTTGAATGAAAAAGCAAAGGCAAAGCCGTCAAAGAAGAGAACTGCCAAGCAAGCAGATTAAACCTGGCCAGCTGCCTTCATATCTTTACGAAGCTCTGGTGGAAGTGAAAACAGCAAAGTCTCTTCGGCCGCAGTAATTTCCTGCACATCACGGAATCCATGTTCAGCCAAGGTCGCCAAAACATCCTTGACTAAAATCTCTGGTACCGATGCACCACTTGTTACACCAATGGTTTCAACATCGGTAAACCAGTGATCCTGAATCTCTTCTGCGTAATCAATTAAGTGTGAAACCTTTGCGCCGTATTCCAACGCTACTTCAGCCAAACGCACTGAGTTACTTGAATTCTGTGAGCCAACCACGATTACTAAATCTGCTTGTGATGCGATGACCTTAATTGCCTCTTGGCGATTTTGGGTTGCATAACAAATGTCATCACTTGGTGGTGCTTGAATATCTGGAAAACGCTCTTTCAAGATTGCAACAGTTTCCATGGTTTCATCAACCGATAAGGTTGTTTGAGACAACCACACTAAATTCTTGCCAGGTGTTGGTTGGATTGTGCGCGCACCTTCAAGGCCATCAACAATTCGAACCTTGTCCGGTGCTTCTCCGGCAGTTCCTTCAACCTCTTCATGACCATGGTGACCGATAAGTAAAATCTCGGAATCTTCAGTTGCAAATCGTCGAACCTCGTGGTGGACCTTGGTTACCAAGGGACAGGTTGCATCAATTGTTTTTAGATTTCGCGCAGCTGCTTCTTGGTGAACCATTGGAGAAACTCCATGTGCGGAAAAGACAACGGTCTTACCCTCTGGAACCTCATCGGTTTCATCTACAAAGATCGCACCCTTTGCTTCCAATGAGGTAACGACGTGGATGTTGTGCACGATTTGCTTGCGAACATAGACAGGTGCGCCATAGAGAGCCAACGCCTTTTCAACGGTAATCACGGCGCGATCCACCCCTGCGCAATATCCGCGAGGCGCTGCCAACAGAACTCTCTTAGTCATGGGGGCAGTCTATTAGGCTCATCCCATGTTCGAAACTTCAAGTGAGGCCCCGGCAACGGTTCGGGTCGTTTCTGAAGCAATCAAGGATTACGTCGAACGTCTTGGCCCAATCTGGATTGAGGGCGAGATCAGCGAATTAAATGAACGCAGCGGAATGATGGCCTTTATGCGCCTTCGTGATCCAAGCGTTGATATGTCTATTTCAGTGATGTGTCACAAATCTGTGATCGCTGCGGTCAAGCCTTTACCCGATAACGCCCGCATCGTTATGTATGCAAAACCATCGTGGTACACCAAAAATGGATCGCTCTCTTTTTCTGCCCGCGAGATTAGACAGGTGGGAGTAGGCGAACTGCTTGCTCGCTTGGAAGCATTGAAAAATCAATTGGCTGGCGAAGGGTTGTTTAACTCTGATCGAAAAGTGGCGCTGCCTTTGCTTCCAAAAGTTATTGGTTTGATCTGCGGCCGCAACACCGATGCGGAAAAAGATGTTGTTGAAAATGCAAAGCGTCGTTGGCCAAGTGTTCAATTTGAAATACGCGAAGTAACTGTTCAAGGCGCAGCAGCTGTCACTGAAGTTTCAGCAGCCTTGCGCGAACTAGAAGCCAACAAGGATGTAGAAGTCATCATCATTACCCGCGGCGGTGGATCTTTCGAAGACTTGCTGCCATTTAGTGATGAAGGTTTGGTTCGTTTAGCTGCATCATGTGAAACCCCGATTGTTTCTGCGATCGGCCACGAAAAAGATTCTCCGCTTCTTGATTTAGTTGCAGATTACCGAGCATCTACTCCGACTGATGCGGCCAAGCGCGTTGTTCCAGATATCGCTGAAGAGATCCAGATGATCAGTGCGATGCGAGATAGAGCCCGTCGCACATTGTTAAATCGCTTAGATCTTGAATCAACACGTATTACTAACTTTAAAAATCGCCCCGTTATGAAGGATCCACATGTTTTGATCACAACGAGGGCTGAAATCATTGCTGGGCTGCGCGATCGCTCTAATCGATCCTTTGGGGCTTCATTGAAATTAGCCAAGGAAGAGCTCAAGCAGATCAAGGCTCGCGTGCGCGCTTTGTCACCGCAATCAACGTTGGACCGCGGGTATTCAGTTGTTCAGTTAGTCGATGGCCAAATCGTCACAGATCCAAAGAAGTTAAAGGCCGGCGATGAATTGCGACTTCGTCTGGCAAAGGGCGAGACCAAAGCCACAGCGCTCGGTAACTAAAAATCACACCACAGCAAAGAAGAGAGTAGATTTAGACCATGGCCGAAGCGAAGAAGATCTCATATGAAGCAGCTCGAGACGAGTTAGCCGAAGTTGTTGAATCCCTGGAAGCGGGCAGCGCAACGTTAGAAGAGTCTTTGAAGCTCTGGGAGCGCGGCGAAGAGTTAGCCAAGATCTGTCAGGAATGGCTAGATGGGGCAAAGAAGAAGCTTGATTCAGTAAAGCCGAATAGCGATTCGTAAAAACGATGCCAAACTTTTCATATTCAGATCTTTTGCCACTGGGCGAAGATAAGACCAAATACCGCCTTGTCAGCAAAGAAGGCGTATCGGTTGTAAAGCTTGGCGATAAAGAGTTTTTGCAGGTTGAACCAGCTGCCCTTGAAAAGTTAACCTCAGAAGCAATTCATGACATCAACCATTACCTTCGTTCTGAACATTTACAGCAGTTAACAAATATTGTTAAAGACCCAGAGGCTTCTGCCAATGATCGCTTTGTTGCGATCGACCTTTTGAAAAATGCCAACATCGCAGCAGGTGGAATCTTGCCAATGTGCCAAGACACCGGCACAGCGCTGGTTATGGGCAAAAAGGGCCAGTACGTCTTAACGACCGGCAAAGATGAAGTCGCGATTTCGCAAGGAATTTATGATGCCTACACCCAGTTAAATCTTCGGTATTCACAGATGGCCCCTGTTACAACTTGGGAAGAAAAGAACACCGGCAATAACCTGCCCGCCCAGATTGAAATCTATGCCGATAGTGATCACCAGAATGAATACAACTTGCTCTACATCGCTAAAGGCGGCGGCAGTGCCAATAAATCATTTTTGTATCAGGAGACCAAAGCGGTTTTAAATCCAACATCATTTATGACCTGGTTGGATGAAAAACTGAGATCTATTGGAACCGCGGCTTGCCCGCCGTATCACTTGGCAATTGTCATCGGCGGAACAAGTGCCGAACACACAGTAAAGACGGCAAAGCTGGCAAGTACTAAGTATTTGGATTCTTTGCCAACATCAGGTGATGCGGCAACTGGTCACGGCTTCCGCGATACTGAATTAGAACAAAAAGTTTTGGAGTTGACCCGCACCTTAGGAATTGGCGCCCAGTTTGGTGGCAAGTACTTCTGTCACGATGTTCGCGTAGTTCGCCTGCCCCGCCACGGTGCATCCCTGCCGATTGCTATTGCGGTTTCATGTTCTGCAGATCGCCAGGCCAAGGCCAAGATCACCAAAGATGGAATTTTCCTGGAAGAGTTAGAACGCGATCCTGCACATTTCTTGCCCGAGACAACAGATGAACATTTAAATGATGATGTTGTAGCAATTGATCTGAATCAGCCAATGAGTGCGGTTCTGGCTGAGCTTTCAAAGCACCCAGTAAAGACCCGTCTTTCCTTAACCGGCACACTTGTTGTGGCTCGCGATTTAGCCCATGCCAAGATCAAAGCGATGATGGATGAGGGCAAGCCAATGCCTGAATACTTGAAGAATTACGCGGTTTATTACGCAGGTCCGGCCAAGACTCCGGAAGGGTACGCATCCGGTTCCTTTGGTCCAACAACTGCTGGCCGCATGGATTCATATGTTGATTATTTCCAGGCACAAGGTGGCTCTATGGTGATGCTTGCAAAGGGCAACCGTTCAAAAGCTGTCACCGATGCATGTAATTCACATGGCGGTTTTTATCTGGGATCAATTGGTGGGCCGGCAGCTCGCCTGGCATTAGATTGCATCAAAAAAGTTGAGGTCTTAGATTTTGAAGAACTAGGTATGGAAGCGGTGTGGAAAATCGATGTCGTAGATTTCCCGGCCTTCATTGTTGTTGATGACAAGGGCAATGATTTCTTTGCCTCTACCAGCAAGCCCTTAACAATAGGCCGGCGTTCAGAGGTTTAAAGCCCGACGTTAAAAGATAAAGAAGCGGCTTAGTACCAGTTGCTTCGCTTGTGCTTTGCCAACGCCTTACAAGGTGTCTCGTAACGAATGCTGATGTAGCGAAGTCCCCAACGGATCTGAGTTACTGGATTGGTACGCCAATCAGTTGAGATAACGCTCATCTTGCTAGCTGGCAGGGCTTGAGGAATTCCATGAGCCCCAGATTTTTTATTCCGTGACTTGTAGTTCCAGTTACTTTCCTTGGTCCACAACTGGCTCAAACATGTGTACTGCTTTTCTGCAAAGCCATACTCATCCAGCAGGATGGCCTTGGCAACTTTTTTCGCACCTTGTGGTGTTCGGGCTAATTCAACTTGGCGGCTAACAACTGAAACCAAAGCTAGTTTGCTTGAAAAGATCGCACCCGAGGCAGTGGCGGTCAGATCATCCTCGGCAAAGAGTGAGCCGGTGGTTCCGTCCTCGATGATTAGGGCGCTCTTGGCAGCATCCAGTTCGACACTAGAGGTCACGGAAAGTTCAAGGGCATTGGCCGCTGGTAGCAAGGTGGCAACCAAAAGCAGTGAGGATGAGATGCCAAGGATGGCAACTGATCGTGCTGACTTATTAAAAGCTTTCATGCCTTGACTCCTTTTCTCTTCTACTCACCCGCCGGTACTCACCCACGGTTTCTCCCCATGGCCGATCAGCCTCAAATGAGGCTCATTGACTTAAGGGGAATGCCTTTAAGGTGCCGTAGATAGGGCTCATCGGCAAATCAAAGTGGGCGGGAGTCGGAAATTCTCAGGAAATTAGAATGCTGTGGATAGGTAAAACCGCAGGTCAGAAAGGGCAATGTCCGATATGTCCGAAATGTGACTGTGAGATAGATTCTGGTCCTTTTGGAGCCATGTCGCTACCGGGCTATTCATATTGACCGGCTCGTAAACTCGCCAGTTAACTGCCGGCGGGACCTTCCAGCATTTCAGTTACCAAGGCTGCAATTGGCGAGCGCTCGCTTCGGGTCAGAGTCACATGGGCAAAGAGCGGATGGCCCTTCAAAGTTTCAACAACCGCGACAACTCCGTCATGGCGACCGACCCGCAGGTTGTCGCGTTGGGCAACATCGTGAGTCAAGACGACTCGGGAGGCGGTTCCGATTCTGGAAAGGACGGTCAGCAGGACTCCCCGTTCCAAGGATTGGGCTTCGTCCACGATCACAAAGGAGTCATGTAACGAGCGGCCGCGGATATGGGTCAGGGGCAGAACTTCAATCAGGCCGCGGTCGATGATTTCATCAATGACGGGTTGGCTAACTAGAGCGCCCAAAGTATCGAAAACCGCTTGGGCCCAAGGGGACATTTTTTCACCCTCTGAGCCGGGCAGATATCCCAGCTCTTGGCCGCCGACTGGATACAACGGACGGAAGATGACGACCTTTTTGTGAAGGCGTTTTTCCATAACCGCTTCAAGTCCGGCGCACAAGGCAAGGGCGGACTTTCCAGTTCCAGCCCGACCACCCAACGAAACGATTCCAATGTTTTCATCGAGCAAGATATCTAGTGCGATTCGTTGTTCGGCGCTGCGACCATGCAAACCAAAAGCTTGGCGATCACCTCGTACTAATTTCAGTTGCTTGCTTTCAGTAACTCGGGCTAGCGCCGATCCTTTTTCAGAATGCAGGACCACACCGGTATGGACTGGCAACTGGTGGGCGGCTTCATGATCTGCAAAGTCGCCGGCGTACAAATCATCGATGACACTGTGACTGACATCCAAATCTTCAATTCCGGTCCAACCACTATTTGATACAAGTTCGGCCAAATACTCCTGGGCTTCCACACCGACCGATGATGCTTTGACTCGAAGTGGCAGATCCTTAGTTACAAGGACTACATCTTTTCCATCAGACATTAAGTTTTTAGCAATTGCCAGGATTCGCGAATCATTGGTGCCATCTCGAAGGAATCCATGTGGCAAGGTCGAAAGATCTGTGTGGTTCAGCTCGACCGAAAGAGTTCCACCTTCTGGCGTAATAGTCAGCGCTTTATCAAGGCGACCATGGGAAACGCGCAGATCATCTAATGCGCGCAGGGCGGCACGGGCAAAGTAGCCCAACTCGGGGTGATCTCGTTTGGTTTCAAGCTCTCCGATAACTGCGATCGGGATGATGACTTCATGTTCGGCAAATCTATAGAGCGCCCCGGGGTCTGCGAGCAAAACACTGGTATCTAAAACAAAGGTTTTCTTAGCTTTTTGACCTTTTGCAGCCAATGCTTGCTCCTAGATTTAATTGTGATCGCCGGGTGTGCTTCGGACAGTAAAAAGGTAGAACTGTCAGCAATGAATTTTGTGCAGACACGCGATAGAACTAGGTAAATTCTTGGTTGCGATTTATGAACCGAAACGACGTTGTCTCACAGAGTAAGAACGTAGTGCGCGCAGAAAATCTAGGTGACGAAAATCTGGCCAGTACGCCTCGCAAAAGTAAAATTCAGATAAAGCACTTTGCCATAATAAGAAGCCGCCAAGGCGTTGTTCGCCAGAGGTGCGGATCAACAGCTCGGGATCAGGTTGGCCTGCGGTGTATAAATACTTTGAAATATCTTCGGCGGTTAACTTCTCTTGCGCATCCTTGATCGAATGGCCGGCAGCTTCTTCTTCGGTCAAGTAGTTCTTCACCGCATCAACAATTTCGCGACGCCCGCCATAACTAATGGCCACGTTGACTTCGACCCCATCATTTCGAATCGGTTTTAAGGAGCTCAGTTTTTCTTCAAGCCAAGGTGGCAGCAGATCTAACGCACCAACCGCCTTGATATTCCAGCGACCGGTGGCCGCAAGTTCATCCACGGTGTTTCCAATAATCTTTAGCAACTCATCGATTTCTTCTTGCGAGCGCTTGAAATTATCCGTTGATAACAACCACAGAGTTACGACCTTAACTTGGGCATCATCACACCACCCCAAGAAATCGATGATCTTGTTGGCACCGGCTTTATGGCCGTGGGGATCATTACTAGTCGGATTGGATTTAGCCCATCGACGGTTTCCATCAAGAATGACACCAACATGCTGTGGGGTCTTTGAAAAATCTAGCGATCGAATCAGACGCCACTCGTACAGTGGGTAGATCAGAGATTTAACTAAATCACGAATACTGTCGAACAACTCTGCGCTCCGCGGCAATTGATGCAAATGGAAGTGTGCCGGCCAAGATGAGCCAGATGATCTTTCTTAGTGGCCAGTGCGCTTTGACTGAAAACTGCAGGGCAACAAGCACATAGACAGCGTAAATCCATCCATGAACAAATGGAATCCACGCAACTGCAGCCTTCCAATCTGGATTATCAAATAGGTACACCACGGGCAGATCTACAAACCACAACAAGATGGACATGATGCCGGCGATTATGGCCATGAATCTAAATCTCTTGACTGAGCTGCTCATGGGGTAACTCTACGGCGATAGAAGGGTAGGTACAGCACCACTGCGGTCATGAGCCACCAAATGACCACATAGGAAATGTGCTGCCAGTAGTAGCCAGGGATTTTGGGATTGATCTTTTCTTCGGTGATTCGGGAGCGCTCCAGTTGGGCCCCTCCAACAGATTCGGATCTGGCCTGGATGTAGCCGTCATACAAATCCAAATCGGTCAGTCCGACAACAACTGCGCTATCTAATCTGGAAATAATGCCGGGAACGTTGTCGGCGCGATCTGCGAATTGGCTCGCAACTAAGACACCTTGGATATCAATATTCATTAATTGCTGAATTTCTGGGTTGAGCAAACGTTCAGACCATAACCCCCGCACAACCAGAATTGCTGATCGCTCATCAACTTGGGCAAGTGCAACTTCCCAATCAGCGACTACGCCATTTCCATCAACTTGATTGGGGGCTCTGAAATTAGCGATGTACTTTCCGGTCAAAGAAACTGTTCGGTTAAATGCTGCTTCCCCTAGCCCTGTCCGAGGCTGTGCCACTGATTGCAAAGTAACAACATTTGTATCAACTGTTCGAGCAACTTTTAAACTTTCCTTTAAATCTGCGGCACGTTGTAGTTGCCAAAAACCTAGTCCGACAAAGAGTGCTGCAATCGCAAGTACGGCAACGCCTTGAAAAATCTTTGCAAGAAAATTATTCGGTTGAGTCATCGCTTCGATCTATGCCCATGAAGCGCTTGTAAAAACTGCGCATCAAAAAGACCACGGCGATCAGCAAAATACCCACCGTAAGGGAGCCCGCAGATCCCATGAAGATTTCTTCTTGTTCCATGCGATAATCATGTCATGCAAAGCGAAAAGCCGTTCAACTACGAAGAGCGATACGGGGTTACCAAAGCCACACGTTGGCCTGCGATAGCCCTTGGTGTCGGCATTCTCGGAATCGGTTGGCTTGTGTGGTCGGCGCTGTATCACTCCAATCCGCCACTTCGCTCTCAGCTTGTTTCCTTCACAATTACTGATGATCGCGCCGCATCAGTGCGTTACTTCATTGAAAGGCAGGACCGCAATCAAGTCGTGGTGTGCACCCTGATTGCGCGTGACTTTGACAAAAATATTGTTGGACAGATTGATCAAGAGATTCCAGCAGGAAAATCTAAGGTTGAACTGGTCACCGATGTTCCTACGCGTAGCGAAGCGGTCAACGCTGATGTATCCAGTTGTCGTGCCAAGTAAGTAACCAGTACCGTTACCCCTTATGACACAGACATGGTTAACCCAAGAAGCCGCAGATCGCTTGCGTGCTGAGCTGACCCAGCTCGAAGGTCCCGGTCGCAAAGAGGTCACTGCAAAAATTGAAGCCGCGCGTGCCGAAGGTGATTTAAAGGAAAATGGTGGTTACCACGCAGCGCGCGACGAACAAGGAAAAATGGAAGCGCGTATTCGTCAACTAAAGCAAATGCTAGAAAATGCACACATTGGCACTCCACCAGCTAGTGCGGATGGAAAAGTTGGCGCAGGAATGGTTGTAACCGCAATTATCGCCGGCGATGAAATGAAGTTTTTAATTGGTTCTCGCGAAATTTCATCGGGTGATCTAGATGTTTACAGCGAGAAATCTCCACTGGGTGCGGCAGTACTTGGCCAAGAGATTGGTGCAAAAGTTTCTTACACAGCACCTAATGGCCGTGAAATCTCAGTTGAGATTGTGGCGGCCGAGTTCTATCTTTAAATTAGCTTGAGTAGTTCTTGTACTTACGAATACTCAGTGGAATAAAGATCACCATCAAGATAACCATATAGAGCAGTGAAGTGGCTAGTGGGTGCTGGCTTGGCCAGGAATTAGCCGTTGCACCGAACTCATTTTGTAGGCCAAACAATTGGCGACAGGCTGCAACCATGGTTGAGACTGGATTCCATTCAGCAAAGTACTGCAACGCTCTAGGCATACCGGTGGTTGGTGCAAAAGCGTTTGATAAGAAAGTTAGCGGGAAAGTAACCAAGAAACCTACGCTTTGAACAGTGCGAGCTTCTTTGACTGATAAGCCGACCAAAATTCCGATCCATGACAGTGCGTAACCAAACATAAACAGGAATACGAATGCCAAAGTTGTTTGGAGTATCCCTGAAGTCGGACGCCAGCCCACTGCATAACCTGCAGCAGCCATCACCGTCAAAACCAAGATATTGAGCAGCGCATCGCCAAAGGTGCGACCAATAATTACTGCACCTCGTGAAATCGGCAGAGATCTAAAGCGATCGATCAAACCCTTTTTCATATCTTCAGCTAATCCAATTGCAGTAGAAGCCAAGGTAAAGGCAACTGTTTGAACGAAGATTCCGGGCATTAACAGCTGCACATATCCACCTGGTTGGCCGGTATCGATCGAGCCACCAAATACATAGCGGAACAGCAACACAAACATCACTGGCTGAATGGTGGAGAAAACAAGCAGTTCTGGAACACGGGCTAGTTGAAGTAATTGGCGCTTCGTAATAACTAACGTATCAAGGATCGCATTTTTCATTTCTTAGCGCCTCTCTTCTTCTTTGCTACCGGTTCTTCTACAGTTTCTTCAGCTACGTGGCCGGTTAATGACAGGAACACATCATCTAGTGATGGGCGCTTCAAACCGATATCTAACGGATGGATATTGGAATCATCCATTGCACGCAAGGCCTCCATTAGATCCTTAGATCCATGAAGCACTGGAGCACTTACTGTGCGGTGATCAACATGCGTTGCATGACCACTGATCTTGGCCACAATCTGGTTGGTCTTATCTAAATCTGCAGGCTCCACGGTGATTTCTAGCCGCTCTCCACCAACCTGCTTTTTCAAAGCATCGGATGTGCCGCGGGCAATTACTGTTCCGCGATCGATAACCGCGATTTCATCGGCCAATTGATCAGCCTCTTCTAAATACTGTGTTGTGAGCAGAAGTGTTACTCCACCCTTAACAAGCTCTTGGATCACGCCCCACATATCTTGGCGACCACGTGGATCTAAACCAGTTGTTGGCTCATCTAAGAACAAAATCTTTGGCTTAACAATTAATGATGCTGCTAAATCAAGGCGACGGCGCATTCCACCTGAATACGTTTTGATGGGACGACGTGCTGCTTCAGTTAATTCAAAACGTTCTAGTAGTTCATTAGCGCGATCAATCGAGCTCTGACGACCTAAGTGATACAAGCGACCAAACATCACCAAGTTATCCCAGCCAGTTAAAGTCTCATCTACCGCTGCATATTGACCAGAAAGACCGATCTGCTCTCGAACTTTGTCTGGATGCTTAATCACATCAATTCCTGCGACAGTTGCCGATCCAGAATCAGGCTTAAGTAGTGTTGCAAGAATTCGGACAGTTGTAGTTTTTCCTGCACCATTTGGTCCAAGTACGCCTAAAACAGTGCCTTCTTCAACATCTAGAGATAAGTCATTGAGTGCTTTGACTTCGCCATTGCGATAAGTCTTTACTAAATGTTCGGCTATAACTGATTTCACACCTGAATACTACCTCTGAGCCACCCCTGAACCAACTCCCGTCAACATTCAAACAAGTAGACTCCACCTTCTATGAGTATAAAATCACCATTTAGAGATCTACCCCGCGAAGTTTCTTCTCTAGTTGCGGCTTCCTTTTTTGTTGCAGTTGGTTTCGGCATTGTTATGCCCGCGATTCCAGTCTTTGCAAAATCATTTGGTGTAAATAACGCAGCTATTGGATTAATGGTTTCAGCCTTTGCAATCACACGCTTTGCTTCAGGCTTAATTTCAGGTGTTTTGGTAGATAGATTTGGCGAGCGCGCCGTGTTTTCAACTGGAATCTTTATGGTCTCTGCTTTTACTTTCTTAGCTGGAATCGCACAAAGTTACGATCAACTACTTTTCTTTAGAGCAGCCGGTGGTCTTGGTTCATCAATGTTTTCCGTTGCCGCAAGTTCGGTGATTCTGCGTTCTGTCAGCGATTCACAACGTGGTCAAGCACAGTCTGTCTATCAAGGTTCTTTTATTGTTGGCGGAATTGCTGGCCCAGCTATTGGTGGCGTTTTATCTTTGATCTCGTTGCGTGCTCCCTTCTTTGTGTATTCAGGCTTATTGCTGTGTTCAGGTTTAGTTGCGCTGATTTTCCTTAAGGGCGATTCAATCGGTGCAAAAGTCAAAAACAGTACAGCTGAACCGGCCACATCTATTGGTGAAGCCCTTGCAATGCCTGCGTATCGAATTGCACTGGTTTTAGCTTTTATTGGAACCTGGGTTTTCTTTGGAATGCGTGCTTCAATTTTGCCGGTCTTCGTTACAGAGGAATTGGGTTCGACCACAGCAATCGTTGGTTATGGCCTAGCTATTTCTGCAATGGTTCAAGGAGTCGTGCTTTTGCGCGCTGGACGATATTCAGATACGAAGGGCCGACGAGCTGCATCGATTGTTGGTGCCAACATCGTCTTTCTCGGAATTTTGGTGCTGACTTTTGCAGTTAATCCATTGATGTACATGATTTCTATGATCATTCTGGGCTTTGGTGGGGCTTATCTTTCAATCACACCTGCCAGCATCGTTGGAGACATCATCAAGGGTAAAGGCGGCAAAGTTATTGCCATCTTCCAAATGGCAGGGGATGCAGGAATGATCTTCGGGCCAATCATTATTGGTTGGATTTCTGATGTTTATTCATACAGAACTGCTTTTGGGGCATCGGCAGTTATTTTCTCAATTGTTTTACTGCTGGTCTATCGAATTCCAGAGACCAGAAATGTCGAAGGGCCCCAGGTTAAAAACCTGAGGCCCGTCGATGAAGATCTTTAATTAGATCTGATTAGTCATTACCACGCAGGATTGAAAGTACGCGCAAGACCTCTAGGTACAACCAAACGATTGTGACCATAAGACCAAACGCTGCTCTCCATGATTCTGACTCTGGAGCTCCTGCTGCAATTCCCTTTTGAATTGAATCAAAATCAAGAATCAAGAAGAAGGCTGCAAGAACCATTCCGCCTGTTGCAATGATTAAACCAAGTCCACCGATGCTGTAAATGCTTGTTCCGGTGATGAATGAAGACACCAATGAAACAACAGCAAGTACTAGGTAACCGATGAGCGCTGTCATCAATACCTTTGTGAACTTAGGTGTTACGCGAATGCGTCCGCTCTTGAAAGCAAACAACATTCCAGTAAATGCACTGAGTGTTACCAAGATTGCTTGGCTAACAATTCCGTCGTACATGGTGTTGTACATATTGCTGATTGTTCCAAGAGCTAAACCTTGGAAAGCTGCGTATGCAATTGCAAGTGCTGGCTTAACTGTCTTGCTAAATGAATTAACCATCGCAAGGATAAATCCACCGATGAAGCCGAGCAATAGTGCGCCGGCACCAAGGTTAAGCGTCCATGCTGCAGCACCTACTGTTACCAATACTGCGAACATGATCGCTGTGCGAGTGACAACATCATCAATCGTCATGCGACCTGTGCGTAATGATGAAGCTGCAGGTGTGTTGTACAAATTCTCTAGCGCTGCTGGGTCTGAGTTAATTGTGCTCGGATCGAATGCAGCGTATCCACGCTGATTAAA
>Ga0208089_1000162_pt1 | contig 17595 bp, 17 predicted proteins | sample LakMenEpi29Jun12_FD_150744 | JGI IMG/M metagenome (GOLD analysis project Ga0208089, IMG submission 150744) | Freshwater microbial communities from Lake Mendota, WI - 29JUN2012 deep hole epilimnion (SPAdes) | ecosystem: Environmental > Aquatic > Freshwater > Lake > Epilimnion/Euphotic zone ... | reverse complement strand
ATGGAACAGTTTCTACTATTACAAATTTACTTTTAAGAAGCACTTGCAATGCTACTAGTTCATTTTCTCCCGCTACTGTGTCAGGTGATGACAATATAAATGGAATAGAACTATCTACATCTGGAGATATTATTACAGTAAGAGGTAGAGATAATAGTAATAATTATTATGGAAGTACTATTTCCTATACCGCCTCAAGTCCAAACAAAGGGTACAAGTCTGGAGTAATTTTTACACCTGGGAGTAACTACCAAGAATCATCTTTGGTACAAGATATATCGATCGTTGGTTCATAATGAGCAGTAAGTGGGAACTATGGAAAGAAAAAAATAATGGGGATACCGTTAGACCATGGGATATGATTAATCCTAAGATAAAAAAATTACCTAAAAAAGACTTTAATAAGCGCTTGAATATTTGTTTGGGCTGTGATAGACTAATTAAGTTAACAAATCAATGTAAAGAGTGTGGATGTTTTATGGATCTTAAGGCTCAATTGCCACACGCTACATGTCCTATAGGAAAGTGGTAGTATGCCATCAGTAAAAAGAAAAAGAAATATTGAGGGTGTTCAAGTATCTACAGAAGAAATATACAATGGACAGACTGTTTTAGCATTTATAATTGACAATGAAGTTGTTCAAACTTTTATTTGTGATGAAAGAATGGCTGCAATTTTGCAGAGTAATCCAAAGATAGTAGAAGTAACAGATCGTGACCCTTTTATGTATGGTCCTAATGTTGGCTGGATATATAAAAATGATAATTTTTATCCACCTAAATCACAACAAGAAAGTATGTAATGCCTAGACCAACTATTGGATTTTTAACCTACGACTGGTCTTTTGGCTTAAACCCTATTCAACCTAACGGATGTGCTTGGTATAGATGTTATCTTCCAATGCACCAACTTAAAAAAGATAAATATGAAACTGGTATGGGTATGCCAGGATTTTCACCAGAACATGGTTATGGAATATTAATACCTGATCAAAAGGCTGTTCATGGTTGGGACATTGTAGTTTTAAAACTTATTATGCTTGAAAACTTTGTAGAAAATACAGAAAAAGCATTAGCAATGGGACAAAAAGTAGTAGTAGACCTAGATGATCATATGGAAGGACTTGCTAAATCTAATCTTGCATATCAAATGACTAGTCCTGAAAAAAATCCTAAAAACAATAGAGAGCATTATTTTAAAATTATAGAAAAAAGTACTGCGTTAACTACCTCTACTCCATTTTTACAAAAATTTTATCAAGATAAATATCCAAATAAACCTGTATTTTTAGTTCGTAATGGAATTGATTTAGATAGGTGGAAACCTAGAAATGATCACTCTGGTCATCTTCCTACCTTTGGTTGGGTTGGAGCAACACCTTGGCGTAGTGGAGACTTAGAAAAACTTAATCCTTTCTTTGGTGAGTTTATAAAGAATCAACACTGTAGATTTCATCATTCTGGCAGCATAGTCAATGCTCCTACGGTAGCCAAACAAATCGGTATAGATAAAAGCATATTTACTCATGAACCTATGAAACCTATTATGTCCTATCCAGAATTATTTAGAAAAATAGATATAGGAATAGTTCCTTTAAATAAACTAGATTTTAATGATGCTAAATCCTTTATTAAAGGTCTTGAATATACCGCGGCAGGAATTCCTTTTATATCTAGTGATTCTCCAGAATATGTTTATCTTGCTGAACAAGGGGTAGGAAGAATAGCAACCAATGCCAACGAATGGCTACAACATGCAGAAGAACTATTAGACCCAAAGGTAAGAAAGAAAGAAAGAGAAAATAATAGAAGAATTGTACAAGAAAAATTTAGTATGGAAGTAAGAGCCAAAGATTGGGAAAAAGTCTTTGATGATATTCTTGCGTTATAATTAATATATGGCTAAGATCTTTATTCAACCTTTAGATGGTTTAGATTTACTTACAACTACCCTCGAAAATTTTCTTAAAAAAAATAGTGGGCATAGAAAAGCCTTATTTCAAAATCAAGCAGATTTTACCCTAGAAATATGTAGGGATACATCTTTGGGCAGTAAGGTTCCTACGATGGCTATTTTTGACCACAATGAGGCTCTAATAGGCCTTGGAGCATCTATTGCCAATTCCTTTAGATCGGTTTTAATTGAGGCAGGCTATCCCAAGGCAATTCCAGGGGGTAGGGAGTTTACTACCTTAGTAATTAAAGTAGGAAGACCTAATGATCCTATAGATGAAGTTAGATATGGAAATATAATCGGGGAAGCAATAGTTAAATATTATAATCCTGAATATGAAGAAATATTAAAGCATCAAGCAGAACCTACTAATAAAGCAAGTAAAGATAAGACATATTATGATAGAGCCTTTAATCAAAACTCTACTAGCAATGCTTCTTTAATATTTAAAAAGAAGTCTTAATACCAGCCTTTATACAATCTAAAATCTAAGGCTTTACATCCATCACCATAAATCAAATTAACATATTTAATCATTGCATCAATTTGAACGTATGGATCAGAAGTCTTTTTAGAGTCAACAAGACCCCAGGTACTGTTAAGAAACTGTCCTATGCCAAAAGCAGTAGACTTAGGGTTTTGAGCAATAGGATTCCATTTACTTTCTCTGTCTACCAATTTAAAATAACAACTTAATTCTTTTGCTGGAATACTTTCTTTTAAGTAATGTTGATAAGACTTTATTGCCAATTCAGATTTAGGATCATTAAATTGTGCCCTAGAACGACTAGCAACAACTGAGTTAGATTCTCTTGCAGTAATTACCCCCTTTAAAGGACTATAGGTGGCTTGTCCTTTTGAGACAGCCACCAAAGGTTCGGCGGTATACAAGGGAGTCTGTCTATCTACATAATTAATATAAGTACCAATAAAAATAAAAGCCAATAATGCTGAATATGCTTTCTTCATAAGTTACCTCCTTGAAGAAGTTTTTTCGACTATTCTAGTATAACCCATAGATTTAAGTAAATCAAGGATTTTTATTATTTATTTAAAATGTGATATAAGTCATGTATGTATATATGTGGATAGTATTTAATATATTTTATATTATTTAATATATTATATTTAATCTATTCCCTCCCTATCCACCCATCTAGTTTATACTTGATTTTTATATTTGTCAATAGTATCTTTAATAATTCTTTCAGCATTGGTTCCTGGAGAGAACGTTGAATTACAAGTCTTGCAATCGAAGTATACCTCATCTGACTGTTTAACTTTTAATATTATTACATGATCCATAATATCTTCGTTAAAAGGACAGTTTATTGGATTGGCTTTGCCCTTACTTGCTAGTTCTGTGTAAAAGTGAACTTCTTGAACAGTTAACATCTTGACCCTTCCTTAAAACTCTAGTACAATGATATCATTACTCTTAAAAAAAATCAAAGGAAGTGTTTTATTAATGCCGTCATTTATTGACCAAAACGGATCCATATCAGATCCATACAAAAATTTTATTCATATTTCAAGATATGCAAGATGGATAACAGATAAAAATCGTAGAGAAACCTGGTTAGAGACGGTAGAAAGATATATTAATTTCATGAAAGATCACATGATAGTTAATTACAACTATTCATCTGACGATAAAATATTTAACGAAGTTAAAGATGCAATTATTAATCATAAAATTATGCCTTCTATGAGAGCATTGATGACTGCTGGCCCAGCCCTAGACCGTGACCACATCGCAGCATACAATTGTTCTTTTATTGCCGTAGACCATCCTCGTGCTTTTGATGAAGCCATGTATGTTTTAATGAACGGTACAGGAGTAGGATTTAGTGTTGAACAAAAATACATTAATGAACTTCCTTTAATATCTGAAGAATTTCACCCAACAGAAACAACTATTGTTGTTGATGACTCTAAACTAGGTTGGGCAAAAGCATTTAAAGAACTTATTGCTTTGTTGTACCAAGGTCAGATTCCAAACTGGGATATGTCAAAAGTTAGACCAGCAGGAGCAAGACTTAAAATTTTTGGTGGTCGTGCATCTGGTCCAGATCCATTAGATGATTTATTTAAGTATTGCGTAGAAACATTTAAAATTGCAAAAGGAAGAAAACTAAAATCAATTGAAGCGCATGACATTATGTGTAAGATTGGTGAAGTTGTTGTTGTTGGAGGAGTTAGAAGAAGTGCACTTATTAGTCTTTCTAACCTAGATGATTTTGAAATGGCAAAAGCAAAAAATGGTCAATGGTGGGAAGTTAATGGACAACGTGCCTTAGCAAATAATTCTGCTGTTTATAATTCAAAACCAAATACTGCACAGTTCCTTCGTGAGTGGAGAAACCTATATGATTCAAAATCTGGAGAACGTGGTATTTATAATATGGATAGCGTTCGTAAGCACGTTGATTCATTTGGACGTAGAGACTCAAGCAAAATATCAGGAACAAATCCTTGTGGAGAAATTTTACTAAGATCAAATGAGTTTTGTAATTTAACAGAAGTTGTTATTTCTGCAGATGATACTGAAAAAGAGTTATTAGAAAAAATTAGACTTGCTACAATTTTAGGAACTTGGCAATCTACTTTAACTAATTTTAAATATCTTCGCAAAACATGGAAAGATAATTGTGAAGAAGAAAGATTGCTAGGGGTATCTTTAACGGGTATATATGGAAATAAATTAACTTCTACCCCTGGAGATAAATTAAAAGAATTACTTGTTAGACTAAGAGATCATTCAATTGAATCTAATAAATTAGAAGCAGAAAAAATAGGAATTAATCAATCAGTTTCTATTACCTGTGTTAAACCATCTGGAACAGTAAGTCAGTTAACTGGTGTATCAAGTGGAATCCATCCATGGTATTCAGAATATTACATTAGAAGTGTACGTGGAGATAATAAAGATCCACTAACTCAATTCTTAAAAGACTCTGGAGTTCCTTACGAAGCAGATGTTATGAAGCCAGATCAAACAACAGTATTTTATTTTCCACAAAAGGCTCCAAAAAATGCCACTATTACAAAAGATTTAACAGCAATAGATCATTTAGAAATGTGGAAAATTTACAGAACACACTGGACAGAGCACAATCCAAGCGTAACAGTTAATGTCCACGAGGATGAATGGATGAGAGTTGGAGCATGGGTATTTGATAACTTTGATTCAATTGGTGGGGTATCATTTTTACCATCTTCAGAGCACTCATACAAGCAAGCACCATATCAAGAAATTACAAAAGAAGAATATGAAGAGGCAGTAAAGAAAATGCCAGAATCAATTCGTTGGGATATGATGACTATTTACGAAACAGAAGATGGAACAACTGGTAGCCAAGAATTGTCTTGTGTTGCTGGAGTTTGCGAAATAGTTGATATTTCAAAATAGCCTTTTGTGCTAAAATAGATTAGAGGTATACATGTCTAATCAAATCTCAAATCTTTATGCCGCAAGAATATTTGCAGAGCATCCACTTGCACTATGGGCACTAGACGATGATTTTTCTTTCATATCAAAATTAAGCATACAAGACAAAAGCATTATTAATTGGGATCTAAGCAACATAGTTTCCTCTTCAGCATCAGACCCAGTTGGCTTAATACTTGAAAATGAGCAAACAGATGTATTGACCGTAATTTCTGCATCGTCTGGATATCAAGGATCAGCATCTGGTACAGCAATAAATTCTATTACAGACTTAGATCCTAATAAAAAGACATTATCTATAAATGCTTTTGCTTATAACTATAACAACGTATCTAGTTTTGATATAGGGTTTATACATAGTGGTTCTACTTTTTTTACTTCCTATACCCCAGAAAGAGAAGAGGTATGGACAAAAATAAGTCATACCCTAAATATTCCTACAGGAAATGTTAATATATATCCATATTTTAAAGTCAAATATGATAATACTTCACTAGGAAATTCTGGACCTGATTATAACTTTTCTATAAATGCTTTATCGGTTGGTCAATGGTCTGAACTATTTCACTATCAAAGCACTGGAACCCTATCAGCAAGCATAGACCCAAATATATTAAGCATCATATCTGCTTCATCTTCTTTGTCAGCCTCAGCAATAACTGGGGTAGTAGCAGACTCTTATGGAATAGCAGAATCTAAAAATGGTTACTACATAGTTGAAAACAATAGATTACTTTCTTATAGCGATAACTTCCCTATTACTTTCGGTGCTACAAATATAACTAATATTGCACACCCTCTTTATGGAGAAATACCTTCTATGGTTTTTCCAGCAGAAGGATTTTTAAATGAGTCTGGCAGATATAAAGAAACTACTTTAGAGTTTTGGCTAAGGGCACATACCAACGTATCAAGTCCAATAAGAATATTTGGACCACTAACAACAACTGACGGTATTTATGTAGAAAAAGATTTTATAACAATTAAGATAGGACCATATAGAAAATCATACTTTATAGGTAAATGGTATAGACCTATGCTACTAGACTTTAGATATAACATAGATACTGCTTCATTATTAATCAATGGAGATTTAGTTATTGATATGGACATAGATCAAAATAAATTTACATTGGCAGATAAAGATTATAACTATGTAGGAGTTTATGGAAATGAAAATGTATACCCATTTGAAATAGACGCTATTGCTATTTATCCATACGTAGTTCCAGAGCAAATTGCAAAGAAAAGATTTGTTTACGCTCAAGGAGTTGAGTCAGCAAATAACATTGTGTCTAATTTTAAAGGAGACTCTTTCCAGGTAGACTTCCCTTACGCTAAATACACCTCTACTATAAACTACCCAGACATGAACGATTGGAACTCAGGATTCTTTAATAACTCTAACAGCACCTCTAAATATCTTACAAATCCAGAATACTCTCTTCCACAAATTATTTTTAGTGAAGGGGTAGACTTAGATAATTTCTTAATAGATAACTATAATATACAAGGATCTGACTATCCATTTATCAAATTAAAGCCTAATGCAAATTATGACAATATAGTTTCAAGTATTAATTTTAATAGTTTGAATGTTTTGAGTACCCCAGTTAAAAGTATATTCGGGGTATTTAGAGCACCATCTACTCTGACTGCTACCAAAGAAGTATTAATGTACTTCTCTAATAACTTCAACAATAACAACTTTTCAGTTAAAACAAGTAATGCAGGAGTAGAGTACTTCTATAACGATACTAAGATATTTGATCACGCTATTATAGAAGATGCGATATTTATTGCTGGTTTTGATTTAGACACTATATCTCAAGAATACTCAAGTACTTTAAATAACTTTTTTTCTAACCCTCAAAATATATCTTTTAGTTTGGGTGGAAATCAATCATCTATGTTTAGTGGAAAGATATTTAACTTTACATTCAACAATAGAATGTTTACAGATAAAGACCTTACTAGTTATGTAGATAGCAGTGGATTTTTTGACCCAGACGTTGAGCCAGACAATCTTATAGACTACATTGGAAACTATACCTTCTCCCCACAAGTATTATCAGACAGTCTTATTATAGACGTTGCAAGTTCTGGGTACTGGGAAGACTCCATACCACTTTCTTACTTTGGAAAATTTGTAGAAGATAAAAATAAAAATCCATACTACGACTTAGACCTAATGCAGTTTAACGTAGAGGCGCCATCACCTTTAATTTTACAAAAAGATCAGTACTACGTTCTTGACGGTGGACTGTCTACAACTTTAGACTTTGATTTATACTTTGACAGCGGCACACCAACCACATCTGCCTCCAGCGTTGTCCTATCCTTTGATGGAGGGACTCCCGCTACAGTTCTATTTATTGAGTACTTAACAGAAGAAGAATTAGACATAGCCTATGGATCATTCTCAAAAGATGACTATACAATAAAGACATATATAACATTACAAAATTATACAGATGTAGGAAATATTCCTTATACAGAGTATTCTAATACTATAAGAATAGGTGCAGATAGAGTATTAGATTTAGATGAATATACTACTACCCAAATAAATAATACTAAGTTTGAAGTAACAGATAGAACAGTAATATTCCCACCAAAAGAGTTAGTAAACTTTGCAGATTATTATATAACTATACATTTAGAAATTCAAACAAAGGGTATAAATAGAAGTCCTATTAAAATTAAAAAAATGTCTATATCATCCCTTGCATATGACGAATCATCCTTTTATTCCATTAATAGCCCTGACGGATATAAACTATTTCCATTTAATAGATATGGAGATATATATGCCTATAAACTAAAAAACCCTTTTACTATATATAAAGATTCTACTTCTTATATGTATAATACTGGAGATTCTGGTATCAGCGTTCTCCCATACGAGAGTACTGCGACTAGAGGTATTACTATTCCAATTAATCAACAGTTAGCAACAGAGTACTTGCTTGGAGGTGTTCAGTTTTGGAGTTTTTACAACAAAGGTGAAACAATAGAAGAAACGGTACAGGTAGGAAAGATTTCTACTAGAGATAGATCTTATGATATTAAATTAGTTCCAGAGTCAAATTATACTAGGGCTAAGATGGTTCTTTTTGATGAAGATACTAACAATGAAGCAACTGGTATAGTTTTTTATCAAAACGGTAATATTGTAGACAATCCATATATTCAACCTTTATCTTGGAATACAATAATAATTACTTTTGAAGAGTCTATAGATTTGCCAAGTTCTGTAGGGCAGTTAGAAATATACGAAGGATTAATGGTTAATAATATTGCATTTTACAAAAAGTCTTCAGACGTTCTTGGTTCTATATTTATCGATAACGAGTGGAGAGACTTAAGAGCAGACACCACATGGGGATCATGGTATGAGTCTGGTGCTGGAACCTGGGAAGAAATAGAAGGACAAAGCGAACCTTTGACATTTATTGTTGATGGAAAATCAATTTATGATTCTACTTTTGGAGTTTCTAGTGTAGTTGGAAGAGATAATTCAACCTTATCTATTAATTCTGACGGCATAACAATAATTACTGGAACAATTTGGGAAGAGTATAGCGGAAGACCTGTATAATCTGATATAATTGGGTTATGAATAATAATAATATTGACAAAAATGGTAAGTCAAAGTTAAAAGTACTTAATAAACAACAAAGATATGGCCTATATGTGTGGCAGATGGATCATAATGGAAAGGCTTTTGGAGACAAAGGTGGCAACGTAATGAATATTCCAGGTAATCAGTATGATTTAGATAAGATGAGCAAGGTAGCACAGGCCGCTAGATATTATAATGCCCCAGCAGGAAAAGTAATTTTTATGCCAGGAGTAAGAAGAGTATCAGATATGGAATACTCTGAACAAATTGGAAGAATGAAAGAAGGATATATTGCCAGCGAAACCGACATTGGTGCCTGGATGGATGCTAAAAAAGGGATAAACAAAAATGGAGAATGAAGAATTAGAATCTATTGCAAGAATAGATAATTTAGATAGAATGGAAAGACCAGAAAAAAGCGATGACTTTATGGTCGATGCAGAATTAGCAAAAACATATACAGGACTAGATTCAAATTTTAAACGTAGAGCAACAAGATCAATAAGCAAGGCATTTACTGGTCAAGAAAATACAGGGTCAAAACAGTTATTTCAAGAACAAGACATAGTTACAGCATACGGACTTTATGATGTAGTTGTTCCACCATACAATTTAGACGAATTAGCATTCTTCTATGAAAACTCATTTGCTAACCATGCTGCTATAAATGCTAAAGTAGCAAATACTGTTGGCTTAGGGTATTCATTTATCAACACAGACTCAACTTTAGCAAGACTAGAAGATGCTGAATCAGATGAACAATTGATTAGAGCACAAAGAAAAATCCAAAGACTAAAGGCTCAAATGACCGAGTGGCTAGAAGAACTAAACGATGAAGATACCTTTAGCCATATTTTAGAAAAAGTATATATTGACGCTGAATCAACAGGTAATGGATATATAGAAATTGGTAGAAAGGTTAACGGAGAAATCGGATACGTAGGCCATATTCCATCAACTACAGTGCGTGTAAGAAGATTGCGTGATGGTTATATTCAGATAGTAAATCAAAGAGTAGTTTATTTTAGAAACTTTCAAGGTAAAGAATCAAACCCAGTAACTAACGATCCTAGACCAAACGAATTAATTCACATTAAAAAATACTCACCAAAGACTTCTTATTATGGAGTTCCAGACACAGTAGCCTCATCTGTTGCTATGGTTGGAGATAATTTAGCGGGTAGATATAATATTGATTATTTTGAAAATAAAGCAGTACCAAGATATATAGTTACTCTAAAAGGAGCAAAACTATCATCTGATGCAGAAGATAAATTGTTTAGATTCTTACAATCAGGACTTCGTGGTCAAAACCATAGAACCCTATATATACCGCTTCCAGGAGATTCTACAGATAATAAAGTAGATTTTAAAATGGAACCTATTGAAAATGGAATACAAGAAGGATCATTTGAAAAGTATCGCAAATCAAACCGTGACGATATCTTAATGGCTCATCAAGTTCCATTCTCTAAAGTAGGAGGAGGCGCTGGAGTTTCAATAGCCTCAGCAATATCTTCTGATAGAACCTTTAAAGAGCAGGTTGCAAGACCAGCACAAAGAAACCTAGAAAAGGTTATAAACAAAATCATAAAAGAAAAAACCGATACGGTTGCTTTTAAACTTAACGAACTAACCCTAACCGATGAGACTACTCAAAGTCAAATTGATGAGCGATACCTAAGAATGCAGGTAGTTGTTCCCAATGAGGTTCGTGAAAGACTTGGATTCCCATCAAGAGTGGGTGGACAAGAGCCTATCGTCTTAGGTGCTCAACAAAGAGCAGAGATCACATCTCAAGCCGCTGGCAATAGAATGAGAGACCAACAAAGAACTGATAACAACAGCGATTCTACTTCAACCACTACAGGACGAGGTCCTGGTGGCGAGGGTAGAACGGTAGAATAATAAATAGTTATAAGTTTTTCAAATCTCTTATAAACACTTATATAATGGAAGTAGTATGACTAATTTGCATAAAGCATTTTGGCACTCAGAAGATAATTCTATCAAGTTATCTATGCCAATCGCTAAAATCGATAAAGAGAAGCGAACCGTTTCTGGGTTTGCCACCCTTGACAATGTTGACAAGCAGTCAGACATTGTCCCTACTGATGTAAGTATAAAGGCTTTTGAAAGGTTCCGTGGAAATTTACGTGAAATGCACATGCCAGTGGCTGTGGGTAGAGTAATGTCATTTAAGTCAGATAAATTTTACGACAAAGAAAAAGATAAATTTTACAATGGAGTGTACGTAGATGCATATATTTCTAAAGGTGCTCAAGATACTTGGGAAAAAGTTCTTGATGGCACTCTTTCTGGTTTTTCTATTGGTGGCAGCATCAAAGATACGGAAGACCAATACGACCCAGAAATGGATAAATCCATTAGGGTTATTAAAGATTACGAACTCCACGAATTATCGCTTGTAGATAATCCTGCAAATCAATTTGCTAATATTGTATCTATTCAAAAAGCAGAAGATGGACAAAATACTTTTGACGGTATAATGACAAAAATGTCACTTGAAAATGTATACTGGTCTAAAGAAAATAACATTGTAAGACTATCTAAAGAAGAAGATATTAGATCAGGAGAAACCTTAATAGGTTTTGTAGAAACAACTGATAATGAAAAAAACGAAGTAATTAAAAATTTAATTAAAGCACATCATGGAACTATGACTAATGAAAATGTTCCTACTAAAAATCCTACAACAATTAAACCTAAGAAAAAAAAGAAAGATGACGAAGAAGATATGGACAAAGCGTCAAATGTTAAAGTTGGCGACATGGTTTCATGGAACTCAAGCGGTGGTACTGCAAGAGGAAAAGTAACTAGGGTCGTTCGCAATGGAAAAATAAAAGTTCCAAATAGTTCTTTTACTATTACAGGAACTCCAGAAGATCCAGCAGTTGCTATTAGGCTCTACCGTGACGGTAAACCAACTGACACAATTGTAGGACATAAAATGAAAACTCTGAGAAGAGTTTCAATGAAATCAGAACAAGTTTCTGATAATTCTAATAAGGAGGTAAATGATATGGCAAAAACAGAACAAGAAGCAACAGTAGTTGCAGAAGATGTTCAAATTGAAAAAACAGAAGTTGTAGAAGACGAATTAGTCGTTGTAGACGAAATCGTTAAGTCTGATTCAGATGCTCCAGCAGATGCACCAGCAGAAGCAGTAGCAGAAGATGCTCCAGTAGAAGAAGTAGTAGCACCAGTTGCTCCTGCAGAAGATGCTCCAGCAGAAGACGCACCAGCAGATGTTGAAAAAGCCGAAACTCCTGCTGTAGAAAGCAAAGATGATGACTTGGCAAAGGCTGTACAAACAGTTAAAGTTTCTGTAGAAGAAATTAGCAAGTCCGTTACCGCAGCAGTTGGAGATTTAGCGGCAACTGTAAAATCAATTAATGAACAACTTGCCGAATTAACAAAGAGCGTTGCAAAAGTAACAGAGGAAGTTACAACAGTAAAAAGCAATGTAGAAGAGTTTGGAAAGCGTGTCGATGCAGTTGAAGATGACACCGCTATCCGTAAGTCTGGCGACCTCGGCGGGGTCGTGCAGGGAAATAAAATAAAAAAAGGATCGATGTGGGGCGGGCGTTTCCTCAATACCGCTGACCTCTATCGTTAAACAAAATTCACTGGGAGGTGAAAAATTATGTCAGAAGAACAAATTTTAGAAAAGGCCGCTGTAACAGGCGTTATTGCTTCAGGAGGCGTTGGTGGAGTTGCTACTCCAGCATCACAACTTGGACCAGTAGGAACCGCAAAACCATCAGATGGTGGCGGTATCTTAAACGCAGAACAGTCAGCCCAATTTATCGAATATATTTTCGAGCAACAAGTTCTTGCTCGTGATGGTCGCCGTGTAACAATGCGTGGCAACACAGCAGAACTAGAGAAGTTAAATGTTGGTGAACGTGTAATTCGCGCTGCTGCACAAGCAGACGCTTCATACACTAACGCTGGAGTTACTTTCACAAAAGTTGAAATCACAACTAAAAAAGTTAGATTAGACTGGGAAGTATCATCAGAAGCACTTGAAGACAATATCGAAGGCGCAGGATTGGAAGACCACTTGGTCCGTACAATGACTCGTGCATTCGCTAACGATCTTGAAGACTTAGCAATCAACGGAACAGGTTCAGGAACAAATACATTCCTAAACATCCTTGAAGGCTTCTATGTAAAAGAACAAACTGGTAACAGTGCTGGTACATTTGGTACAGACGTTGAAGACTTGCAAGCACTTGTGCTAGCAATGCCACGTAAGTATCGTGCATCAAGAGCAGCCATGAAGTTCTATGCTTCTAGCGAAACAGTAGCCGATATCATTAATGGTCTTGGCTCATCTGGTAACCTACCTTCAGAAAGAATCGTAGAACGCGTTATTGACGGTGTAGCACCACAAACATTAGGTGCTCCAATCCAATACCGTGTACTAGGTATTCCTTTGGTAGAAGTACCATTGATGCCTGCAGGATTCGTATCTTTGACATTCCCAGAAAATCGTATTTGGGGATTCCAAAGAGACGTTACTGTTCATCGTGAGTTCCAACCTAAGAAAGATACTATTGAATATACTACTTTCTTACGTTTCGGAGCACAAATCGAAGAAACAGATGCAGTAGCATACGCAAAACAATAACCTAAATTATTTAGGGAATTAGAGGGGGAGACACCAAAAATGTCTCCCCTTCAACATTTTATATAAATGATATAATTAGTAAGGAGGATTTTATTTAAATATGGAAATATTAAATCAAAGACAATATAAAAAAGTTACTTCTCTTACCGCCACTTTTACAATTTCTCCAAGTGGAACATACACATTAGATTACGAAGACCTTTACACAGGAGAATCATTTTCAGCATCTGCATCAACAATTTCTGGAGCAGTATCATTTACTTTAGCACCAAAATATTTAGACTATACAGGATCACTAGCAGCATCTGTTAAAGACTCAAGTGGCAACACTGTCATCATGACAAACATAGAAATTGTTAGACCTTACTGTAACTTAGACTCAGTTGCTTCAGCACTATCAATTACTGACGGTAGTGAAATAGGATATGAAAGATTAGCAAGATATATTATAGATTCTCAAACACAAGGATTCCCATTTGCTAGAAAAGAAAAAGATATTATGGGTATGGGAATGGATTATCTACCTATTGATGAAAAGATTTATAAGATATATAAGGTGTATCAAAATGAAGAATTAGTATATGATTCAAATCTTAGTGCTAGCGTAAATTCTATAACATTTGCAATCACTAAAGATGGCTCTTCAATTACAAATGTAGAAAACGAGTCTGATGCCGAAAACAAAAGTAATTACAGACCAGTGTGGCATGAGAGGTATTTAGACTCTACTTTTGCAGAAGGGTCAGAATATAGGGTAGATGCTGATTATGGCTGGAAAGTGGTCCCACAGGACATCCAAGAGGCATGTGAGATGCTAGTCCAGGATATTAAGTCAGATAACCTAAAGTACATAAATAGATACATAGAGTCATTTGACAATGAAGACTTTAAAATTAAATTTGCTAAAAATCCTACCGCTGGAACAGGAAACATGTTTGTTGATAAAATCTTGGAGAAATATAGAAATAGGCTCCGTATCGGGGTTTTGTAATGTTTCTTCCATCATCAACATTAGACGATATATTGTTTCCAATGACTGCAGATGTTTATTACTCTACCACTCAACAACAAGACTATGGCAATATATCTAAAACTTGGGTATTTGATAGAAAAGTAAACTGCTCAGTAATAAGTGAACTATCTAATAGAGGTTTTACTGGAGAGTTAAGAACTAAAGGACAAGATTTAATTTATGACTCAAATGCATTTTTTAGAACTAAAGAAGATTTAAGAAAAAAAACTAATGGTTCATATATGCCTATTACAGCAATAGCCATTACTAATATTAAAGACCCTGCAGGAAACGATGTATGGATCAATGGACAAAATCTTTCTAATGCTGCGGGTGCAATTAAAACTAAATATGAAATAAAAACTATAGTTCCTACATTTAACTATGATCATACATTAAGACATTTTAGACTATTTATAAGCAAGTCACAAATACAAAAGTGGGAGCAATAATGGCTGCTATAAAGGTTAAATTTAATGGAAAGAATTTTATAGATACCCTCACAAATGTAACAAACTATTCTCAAGGGTTTATTGATGAAGTAAAAAGAAATCAAAATAAGATAACAGAGAAAATTGCTAGTACCTCTGTGAATGTATTCTATGACTACCTAGATGGACTTGCTAGATCCCATCCAGGGATGCTGCACCATGTTTATGAATGGGGTCAGGTAGGAGATCCATTTGCAAGACTATACGAACTTTCTGTATCGCTTCAAGGAAAATCAGCAGTTGTCAGTGCAGACTTTTTACAATCTGACACACCTTCTCCAACAAGTAGAGAAGCATTTTACGATAAAGCAAATATTATGGAAGAAGGCATACCGTTAGTTATTGAAGAAAAAGATGCTCAAGTATTATTTTTTGAAATAGAAGGAGAAGAGTTTTTTAGAAATGGACCTATCTATATTGCAAATCCTGGAGGAGGAGCAACTCGTGGATCTTTCGTAAGGGCATATAATGAATTTTATAATATATATTTTACTAAGGACTATTTGAACTCTATTAAATTTTATGATCACTTTAGAGGTTCTAAAGAATATCAAAAGAATGTTAAGATTGCGTCTAAGAGTAAGAATGCTACATCTATAGGTAGAGCAGCAGCACTATCTTGGATTAATAATGCACCAGGAGAAAGAGTATGACAGTTTACAGACCAGAGAATATAATCAACAGATATGTTTGGGAACAGTTTAAAACACAGGCTCCAGCCTTTTATAACCTATACCCTCAAACAGTAGGTGGTAGCGAATTAATTCCATTTTTTCCAGCGGGTGCAGGAAATATTCCTCCTGAAATATTAGATGGAGACTTACCATATATAGTATTTGATAAATTTACTAAAGTAAGAACAGGTGCTTATAAATATTTTTATCCTATTAAAAGTGAACAAATGAGATATACCATTTATGGCGGATCGCTATATGGAGAAGCAGCCAACGGTGGAGACAGATATGGAAACACTGTTAATCTTACTTCTTTAATTACCCTTGTATTAGATAGAGAAGATGCTGCAGCAAATGATATAAATGAATTTGCAGAAGAACTATATGATAATTATCCTGTTTCTGCAAGTGCTTCTGTATATGATTATTATAAATATAGGTTTCAATGTATAAATGTTTTTCAATCGGGGTATGCAGAAAGTCAACAAGATGTATCTAATTTAATGGAATATAGACCTTCTAGGGATCTTATCATTAAATATGACTATCATTCTAGACAATATAATACCAAGATACCAAGTATTAAAAATTAGCCTATTAAAAGCACGATATAATAGTATTGAGGAAACAGCCCCACTTTTCCTTATAAAAGGAGGGTGAAAAAATATATGGCAACTTTAGGTAATAGCAATCAAATTATCGTAGGTGCAGCACAACTATTCGTTTCTAACCAAGGAGCGCTTGAATACTCAAGTGGTTCAGGTTCAGCAGCAGTTTATAACTTTGGTTCAGGATCTGTCTCAACAGTACCAGCATTCGTGTCTGGAACTAGATATGCAGATACACTAGAAGCAGACGCAAACTACAGAAACGTAGGATACACCATGAACGGTTTGGAATTACAATTCCAACCAGACTTCGGTGAAGTTCAAGTAGATCAATTGCTGGACGTAGCAAAACTTTACAAACAAGGTATGCAAGTTAATATGGTTACAGCATTTGCTGAAGCCACACTTGAAAATCTTCTTGTATCTATTGCAGGTCAAGATAGCGATCTATCAAACGGAGTAACACAAGACGTCTTAGTTATAAACTCAGGCGAACTTGGAGCGGTTCCAGTAGAACGCGCACTTATTGCAGTTGGTCCAGGATCTGGAGATCCAGATGCAGTAGGAGCAACAAGAGTAGAACGTGTTTATGTAGCAAACCGTGCATTGTCAATCGACAGTGTAACAGTATCTGCAAAACGTGATACTCCATCAATGTTCGAAGTATCTTTCAGATTACTTCCAGCATCAAACGGTTCTTACGGTAAAATCGTAGATCGTGTAGTCGGTGCATAACCAAAACAACTAAATAAACACATTGCCCACTTCTTTTCAAGAGGTGGGTTTTGTGCTATAATTTAACTATATCCATAGGAGGATTAAATGGCAAGCAGTGTTTACGAAGTTGTAGAAATTGAGTTACAAGACGGTACAAAGGTAGAAATGAAGCCTTTAAAGATTAAATTCTTAAGAGACTTTATGAAAGAATTCCAAAAAATTTCTGACGAAAAAATCGCAGAAGATAATATTAAATCAATGGATCTTTTACTAGATTGTGCAGTAATTGCTATGAAGCAATACAATCCAGAATTAGCATCTAAAGAAAAATTGGAAGATGTTATTGACCTGCCAACAGTTTACAAGATAATTGAAGTAGCAGCAGGGATTAAGTTAAACGACCCAA
>Ga0208089_1000161_pt1 | contig 17745 bp, 17 predicted proteins | sample LakMenEpi29Jun12_FD_150744 | JGI IMG/M metagenome (GOLD analysis project Ga0208089, IMG submission 150744) | Freshwater microbial communities from Lake Mendota, WI - 29JUN2012 deep hole epilimnion (SPAdes) | ecosystem: Environmental > Aquatic > Freshwater > Lake > Epilimnion/Euphotic zone ... | reverse complement strand
TGTTGGTCGCCTTTTAGTTTAGTTTCAGCTCTAGCTAAACCAGTATCCATTTTCTTTTGCGCCTTTTCATTAGCACCCATATCCCATTGACGTTTATTAACGTAACTTTGAAGGGTTTCTTTGCTTAGTTCTTGGATGGATTCAGATTCTTCAAAATCTTCGTCTTCAAAGTCGTCAACTGGTTCTTCTCTTTCGTTTTGAACTAGGGTTTGTGCAACTTCGATTCTTTTACCAGCAAGAGCGTCAGAAACTTTCTGCATTAGAGCGTTTTCGATTTCTTTTCCCATTTCGCTAATGTTATTAGAAAATGCGAAATCTACCGCTTTAGAAATATTCTCGTTCATTATTGACTCCTAAATTTATTATTTATATACGTTGTATGGATTATTTGGATTTTGCGGTGTTGATTCTTGACCTTGTTCTTGTCCGGCATCAATCTGTTGATCTGGTTGAGGCATCAATTTACTCTGCAATTCCGCTGCTTGAGCTTGTAATTTAATTTGATTGCTCTGATCTTCTTCTTGATTTTTTATGTCTTCCTTTTTTTCGGTTTCCATCTCTTTACTCATATGTCGAATCTCGTCGTCATTCAACCTTAATACATTCCTTTGAATCCATTCTTTTGAATAATATTTCCCAACGTAAGGGTCAATAATCCCAAGAATCCCCAATCGACCTTGCATCAATTCTGCTTCTTTCAATTCAGAATAGTTATTATCTTTTACGAAGTCGTAAAATACGCCCTCTTTATATTCTTCCCATTCTTCTTCTGTACAAACCCCTTTTAAAACTAATTGAATTCTCATGATTTGATCAAACATATCAGAAAATTTATTTCTTAGTTTGTCAATAAATTTAGCAAACTTTAATTCGTCTCTTGTAATTTCGCTGCTTCTACCAACATTATAAACATTTTGTGGGTCCAATCTATTTACGGGAACGTTCAGAGATTTATACAATTTTCTCTCAAAATATTCTACCATATCCATATTTGAGAAATTGTCTAAAGATTCCAGAGTTTTAATTTCTGTAGTTGTTCCGTTATTTCTTCTAGGCATCCAAAAATCTTCGAGCATGGATAAATGTTTTCTGTCGTCTCTTACTTCTCCAGTAGTGGCGTCATACACCAATTTATTTCTATATTTGGTCATCATATCCCTAAGATATTGTTCAGCTTTTGCTTTAGGCATATCACCAACATCAACGTAGAATACTCTTCTAGAAGGAGCTCTTGATAGCTTATAAATCACAGAAGCGTCTTCAATCATTCTTAATTGGTTTAATGGCTTGATTGCTTTATGTAAATAACTTAAAACGACTGCTCTTCTAGCGTCCATTAGCCCCGAATTGATATTGATTACAGAATCTGGAGCTATTTTAATACCTTGAACGCTTGAAGTTGCTGTGGTGCCGGATACCATTCTATCGTTATAGATATAGTATTCGCTCACATCTGTAACGACTTCTACTCCTGTTTCTTTATCTTTTTGCTTTTTTACTTCTCTAATTTTTCTAATTTTTCTTGGATCAACATATCGTAATTCTTGAATACCTTTTTTTGGGTTGGTAATATCAATAATTGCGTGGTAAAATAATCTACCATCTACATAATACCTTCTGAAAATATCAGACGCCATATTATTATAATTTAAAAGTTTTAATACAACTTTAAATTCTGCTTCGATGGCATCTCTCAATTTATCTGACATTTTTGCGATATTGTCTGTGACGATATCTACAGATTTTCCATCATCGTTTTGTACTATAGCTTCATTAATAATATCTTCAATAGCAGATTCAATTTCTGGTTGCATCGCCATTTCCCTATAGCGAGTTATTAATTCAACCTCGTTTTTTGTTATTCCGTCTAAGTCTATAGTTTGAGAATAAAAAGCAGAAGAAGAAATTGTTGTTGCACCGTCTTCGTTAGCAGGTACAGTAAAACTTGGTATTTGATCTACCTTTTCTTCTTCTTTACGCTTTAATTTAAACCCGAATAAACTGAATGATTTATCTGCCATATTTTTATTCCATAATTAAGATTAATTCAATATTTATAGACATTAAGAAGAAGTCTTATCTGTACTTCCAGTATTAGATTCCCACCATTGCATTGCGAAAGTTACGGAAAATCTTTCGATTTGGTCGTTTTGATCCCAACCCAAATTAATTGGAGAAATATCTACTGGAAAGCACTGGACCATTTTATATTCTGCTAGAATACCTTTACCGTCTTTACTATAATGCCTAACGTATCCATCTTTTTGGTAGTCGTTTGGTGTGATTTTTGCTGAATCTCTAACGTTTGCAACGTGACCATTCAATTTATTCATCCAACTTTCTAAGAAGAATCTTGGTCCGCTTTTAAAATCTTGTTCATCAACTAGAATTTGAACAGTCCAATTATCAAATCTTCTATTACCAGCAAATTTCGCTTCTCTGCCGAAAAAATATGCAGAAGCGGTACCAATACTGGAACCAGGAAGGGAAGTAGATTCGGCTCTTAATGTAAAGTTGTCTCCAACATTTTCTGATTGAGCTTCAAAAGTTATGTCGAAAAGGTTAGGTCTGGCTCCATCAAAGGTCATGTTATTGACAAAAGTGGAAATGTTAAAAGGTTGGTAATTAGCCATCTTATTTCTCCTTGGAAATGTAAATATTTTTAAGTATTTATAATAATCTTAATTTACGTCAAATAAAAAGGGGTCCTAAGACCCCTTTTATTATTATTCTAATTTATGTTAGAATTGTCCTACAACTGTATTAAAGTCCACACCAGTTTTTACTGCAACAAAGTTTAATTGGATAAAGTTGATGCTTCTTGCTGGTTTAATATAGATATCACCAACAAAAGCGTTTCTATCAATAATATCTGAAGTATTATTGGTTTCGTCACAAACTACTCTAAATGCGGTAATACCCCTTCTTGCTTGTACTGAACGTAGGTATGGTTCAATTAAAGCGACGAATTGTGATCTAGTGAACGGATCGTTAAATTCAAATAGGCTGAATTTTGCTGCTCTAGAAATAGATTTTTCAAGAGTAATGAATAATCTACGAACATTAATTCTATCGAACGCAGAAGGTTTTCTTTGTAGAGTTTTATCTCCAAGAAGGACAACCCCATCACCAGTAACAGAAACTACTGGATTGATTCCATTCTTATATAATTCGTCTCTTTGTGTTAAATTAGGATTCCAAGCAAGCTTTACTGCATTTTTAACTTTACCTCTATTAAATCCAGCAGGAGAATACCAAGGATCAGCAACAGAATCGGTATACGCGCAAAGCCCTGCAATATCTGCGTTTAATGGAATCCAACGGTAAACATTATTATAGCGGTCGTATTGGTACTTCCAACCAGAATCCACAACCATATAAGAAGAACTTCTATTCAAGACGTTTAAGAAAGAAAGGTTGTTTGTTACTATATTATCGACTTCAAATCCTGATTCGTTTAATACGTCTCCTATGCGAGGAGATACAAATAACATACAATCTTTTCTTCCGATAATTGGGGTTTCGCCGCTAGTTCCAAGAATAATATTGTCTAATACGTGTTGCGCGACAATTGGTGTCGCGTCATTATTTGGTGCTGCTGCGCCTAGAAAAGCCAAAGAAATTTCATACTTATCTTTATCGTTGATTAAATCCCAAGAAGAAGTAACGTTTGCAGTCGTTGGGGCGACACCATCAGACCCACCATTTAATGTCACATTAAAGTTAATGGGTGAATCATAAGAAACAACGTCTGAAGAAAGTTTTCCCCAAGTATTGGCTGTATTTGCATAATCTGGGTTGTCTAACACATACAAATAATTCGATGATTGTAGCAAAACGTTTTTGAAATAAGAACTTCTTCCGTTAATATCTACTGCATCTTTTGCTTTTGATAAAAATGCAAATTTTTCAAGGATTGTATTAGCTTTACCAGACATTTTCCCCAAACTGTCGATAACAATCATATGGAATTCGTCATTGGCAGAGTAATTTCCAGTCGTTTCTGCGACATAAGTTGATGTTCCTGGAGCGTTATCGAAATAGTTCTTATAAGACCAAGAAGAAAAACCAGCAGAATTTGCGCACAAAGAAATTTGAAGTCCATTGGCAATTTTTCCGGGATATTTTGCTACAAAGTCGCCGTATAAGAATTCATTATTAGCATTTAAATAATTATTTTCGTATGCGTCTTCGTTGGAAATTAAAATTTTATTTGCTGTTCTGTCTGTTGAGGCGTTTAATGCGCTATTTGCGTTAATAGTTCTTGTTACATACAAAGAATTTGTATAAGACAAAAAGTTTGCACAAGAAAAGAAAGAAGTAGCAACATAAGAATCTGAAGTTTCTGTTGTGGGTTTTCCAAAAACCGATAGTAATTGCGTCTCGTTAGAAATGAGCACTGGTTGATTAACTGGTCCCCAATTGAATTCCCCAACGAATGCTCCTACAGAAGTAGATACTCCAGGAACGATAGTAGTCAAATCTACTTCGTTTACTTGAATTCCTGGGGATAACATATTTAAAACACTCATTTTTATCTCCTATTATAGTGTAAATTGATATAATTATTTATAAAATTGAGCGTTTTAAAAATCTAACATATCCTTTAAAATAAGTTTATATGGGTCTGGGTCAGACGTTTCTATCCAAACGGAATTACCTTCTACAAAATGTTCAAATTTTAATCCGTTGTCTAATTCGCCCAAAGGTAGTTGGTCTTCTTCAGAAAAGTTAAAATGTTCTAACTGAAGTTGTTTTCTGAGGTCGTGATCTACTATTTCTTTAAACATTTTTTGTGTTGCCAACCAACCAAATATGACCAAAGTCATAGCAAGATCGTCGTTTGCCCCTTCTTCGGCTTTATATGACGGACCGTCTTGCACAAATGTTGTTAATTCGGATATAGTTTCAAAATCTTGTATAACCAATTTATCCGTTTCGACTAGGGTTTTTAGAGTAGAACAACCAATACGTTTAACTAGTGGGCTCATTTTTAATCCCATAGCAACGTTTCTACCTCCGTATAAACATAATGTTTGTGCTCGCTTATTACCAGAAGAAACCTTTAATACGTTTTCATATTCTAAATCTTCAATTAAAACGTCTGCTATTTGTGGATTATTATTTACTTCAATTAATACATGAGCGTTATTATAATATTCAGCACACATTTTAAGAACAGTTGGGTATAACATTGGAGGTATTGCGTTATTTCTATAAACAGCAACTTGCTTATAAGGCATAGTTGAAACGTCAAAAACAGAAAACGCAGAATAATCTAAATTTTTACCTTCTGAAACGTCTACAGTCATTGCGTATAAATGATCTCTAGTTAATAACTCTCCAGTATCCTCATCATAAAATTCTTTTATAGGGTCTTCATAAACTATCATATCCGCATATTTTTTTAATGATTCTTTATATGCTATTGTAGCCAGTTTTTCGCCAGATATGAGGGTGTTTGTTGAACCCAGGAAATCACAATTGTGAGAAATGACGTTGTTAGTAAAATATGTTTTATACGTTCCAACAGATATAGGTTCATATACATCAAAAATTCCGTTTTCTGTTACTATATCTTTTATTTTTTTGTTTGTTATCGTGTTTTTTAGAGTTATATTTTTGGCTTCTAAAAATCCGATGTCAGTTAAAAATTTGTGACCTCCAGAACACTTTATTGATTCCCCGTCTTCAAAAATAAAAGTATATAATATATTAATTTTTTTATTTTGTATACCCTTAAAGGATTCAAACCCTAAAGGGGTTTTTATTAAATATCTATTATTTTCTTTAAACATTTTTTATTATTTGCAAAATTCTAGTATCAGTAACATTATAAATTTTAGAATAATATTCTGCAAAAGCTTTTTCGTATGTTAATTTTTTACCATTTTTTTGCGTTTTTCCTATTCTGTCGTCTTCTATAAAAATTCTATCTTTATAGTTTTTTATAATTATCCTTACATTTTCTTCTGAAATTTTTCTAGGTTTTGCTTGATTTTGTTTTTGCTTTCCTTCTTCAGTTAAATTCAATTTATATCCAGTTAAACCTTTGTTCCAAGGTTTGGTTCCCTTTTTAACGCCACCTATTCTCGGTCTCTTAACACCTTTCTGTATCTCAGAAATATAATTTGGAGGTAAAGACATGCGTTTTGCTATCATAACACAAGCTCCATAATCTCCATTTTTATAGTGTATTTCATAATGTTCTTGAATACTAACGCACAATAAATTGTTTATATCGTTATTTGACTTATTACCGTCTATATGGTGTATTTCAAAAGTTCTTCCGTTATCATCAAAAGGGATTTTCCCAAAACGATTTTCCCAAATTTTTCTATAATTATCGCACATATTATGAACTATATTTCTAAAATATAATATTTATAAAGCAAAAAAGTCTTAATCAAACAAAATCTTCGTAAAAATCTTTTATTGGTATAGATATTGTTTGATTTGTTTTTGTGTCTAAAATTTCTATTAAAGTTTCTCCATGAACGCATTCAAATTCTTGTTGCCATTGCCGTAGCGAAGTATTCTTGATTGTTTGTTCTTTAAACTTTTCGTCTCTTCCGGGAACCATTCCCCAATGGATACTAAAAGTTTTATATTCACTTCTTTTTGATACAGCATCAGTCCACATTTTATAAAACAAATTCATACCGTTTGGAGTAGAAACAATAATCATCTTAGTTGTTTTACCAGAAGATATTACTGGATAAACAGATGTGAAGAAATTTTCTGCTATATTAGAAGGAACGAATGCAAATTCGTCCAAAAAGACACATGTGAAAGAGCCACCACGTATGGCGTTTGAAGAAGTAGCAGACGCCAATACTTTCGAACCGTTTTCTAATTCAATAGAACCTTTATTCCAAACTCTAACTCCCTGTTGTAACCAAATAGGCAAGTTTTCATATGCGAGTTGGTATCTATCGAGAATTTCTCTTGCTAGGTCGCCTTTGTTTGCTAGGATTGCTATGTTTTGATCGTCATTGAATAAAGTCATCCAAAGAATGTACGCCACAGAAGAAACTGTTTTTCCCACCTGACGAGGACACTTAACAATACTAAAACGGTTTTCGTGAAACGTTTTAATCATGTCTTTTTGGAAATCCCACATATTAAAAGGAATAACGCCTTTATCTACATGGACCACTTTTACATAATTTTGGATGAAATATATTGGATCAGACGCGCATTTAATATATTCTTCTACTTGCTCCTGAGTAAACTCTATTTGTATTCCTTCACGCTTGAGCTGTGGATTAGCTCTATAAGAAGACTCTATCATAATTTAATTTTCGATAATTTTTTCTTTTGAATTTAGATCTTTGAGCATTTTGCTTAATTCTGTCGTACTACCAACAAATAAAGCATTATTGATTGTGGTTTTTTCTTCTTTTTGATTTTTGTAATTAGAAATATCTCTTACTTTTTTATGTATATCTAATAATTGTTGGTTTGCGTCCAATACGTTTTTAAGCAAATTTGCAGCAACTTCAAAATCCCTTCCTTTTTCGCTTTCCCTTGCGATAGTTAATATATCTTGTACTGCGTCTTTACCAACCTCAATCAATTCGTGAAAATTTTCCCTGGCTGTTTCGTAGTCTTTCTTTAAATCTACGTCTAGAGTTTCATGGGGTATTGGTTCTGAAGAAGAAATTTTCTCTGGAAGGTTGTTGGGTTCAGATGGAGCAACTTCAAAAAAGTTTTCCATTTTTTCATCAAATTTGCTCATAATAATGTTTATGTAACGTATTCTGTAATAGATAGTTCTGGTTGCCAGTAAGAATTAGCGTTTGCTGTATTCGGGGATACCGTAATTGTTTTTGTGAACGCTATCATATCGTTTGATGTGGCAGAAATTGGTACGTGAATAGAAAGAGAATCTGTTCCTACTATTGGTTGATTAAGTTTGAAATTGCCCATAATATCGGTAATATAAACAGTATTAGAATTTGCATTCCAATCCCCAACCTTACCAGTAGCATACGCCAAATCGTATTTTTGTCCCTGATAAACCCATTCTCCATTTATATAGTCGCCATATCCGTCGGGGTCCACATTAAAAGATTTTGATCCATTTGGATTACAAGAAGTACCGATTCCAGAATCGAAAGAACCACCAATACCAAATAAGAAATTTTCGTTTACTTCTTTGATGATAGGAACATCTTTAACTGCCCCAAATATAAACCCTTTAGCTGTAAAACTCAAAGTCCAAATTACTGTTCTTACTTCTGTATTAAACATCCCATCAGATTCTATAATTAATCTAACGTCGTTTAAAACAATAGGTATTACTTTAGTTATACCCATTTCTGGTACTAAAGTAACTCTTAAAGAATAATCTGGGGTAAAGTATGGAAGGATTTGTTCTATAATTTGATTTCCATCTTCAACATTTCTGGTATATATTGTCAATCCAAAATTGAAATCGTAAGGAACCGGATTATATTGCATAAACGCTTTATCTGCATTATCCGGATTTGAAGAGAAATTTTTATTGTTTGTATTTAATTTTCTATCCTTATCATAATTAAACCCAACCATCTCATAAGACATTCTAGGTAAAAGGACTTGGACTTTTTTATCCAATTCTGGATCGCCTTGCAACCTCTTAACAAATTTTTCTTTATCTCCATATTCTATAGGAACAACGATTCTTTGGTTATTGTCCCTAATTAATACTATATTATTAAATATTGAAGCAAACGCAGAAGTGATTTTGCGGACACATTTATGATAATGGTTTATTGCGGTCATTATAATATTCCAAATGGGTTACTTTCCGAAGTATCTATTACTGTATCGCTAATATCTTCAATAACCTTATTATCCCAACCGTCTCTAATTTGAGGGTTATCCAATTCATCAAAATTCTGTATAGAGTAATTTGCTCCGGATTCAGAACCAATAACGTTTAAATCAGAATCAAATATACCAGACATATTGGTAACTTTTAAAGTTTTTGTTGGAGCGTTCCAATTTTGTACTGTGGCGAAACTTGTTGGTGAACCTACCGGACCTTGATATGCTAATTCGTTGACTTTAAAGTTGCCAGTACCAGTATCCAATATATAATCAATAGCAAAAGAATTAACTTGTTCAACAACGTCTATCTCTTCTACCCCCGTATTCATATCTTCATGAGAATATTTGAATAATTCTAGTTCAAGTTCCCAATAATATGGCTGTTTTCTACCCAAAGTGAAATAGTCTGTGGCGTCGTTGGTATATTTAATTTCATATAATTCGCCAGTACCAGACAAAAATGGAATATACACTAAATCCCCTTCCTTTGGTCTGGTGTGGGTATCTTGAGGTACTCTTTTAGCAAATGCTCTTCTAGGCACTTGAATTCTAATTGTATTTTTAATTTCTAGCCCGAATTTAGAAAAGAAATCGTTGTTCATGCCGGGATCTACAGAATTTGTTAAATACACTTCCATAGGGTATGCAGCATCAAATTTCTTTAACGGGTCATCGCCATAAAGTAGATCAGATACAGCAGCTTCATTTCTGGGTATGTAATAACAATCAAACCCGAACATCTTAACTGCCTCGTGAATTAAATCTTCTACGAGGTTTTGTTCTGGTCTATTCTTATAGAAATCGAAATATGGGTTTGTTGGCATTATTTTCTACCCAATCATGAATTCTGGCGGTTCTGAATATTTAACCAACATTTCGTTTTCTAGTGTTGAAATTTCATCAACTGCTTCTTGATATATTCTATCCCCATTTAAAGTAACGCCACCCGGTAGAGAAATTTGCCCGAATTTCTTCATATTTTCTCCCCACTGACGTTTTATCAATGCTGTAGAATACCTTTTAATCCAACGGTCGTTAAACACGTCGGAGTATTCTTCTGGGTCTATTATTTGGTATCCTTCAATAACAATAACGGTTCCTTCTGGACATTGTTCAGTACCCCAACCCATATCAATCTTAACTTTATTTTGATGTCTTTGAAACCTTATGGGAATTTCGCCGTTAAACAACATTTCTAATCCGCGAATATGTTGCATTGCTATAGTATACGGAACCATAGAAGTAGAGGTTAAATCCCAAAGGTTGTTGAGGATTAGTTGATACCGAATATCCCACATATACGACTTACTCAGCAAATTGTTCAGCGGTAATATTCTAGTAACCCCAATTAATGAATCTGGAACCGTTATATATCTATTTTCAATATCTTCTTGAGTTATTGTGTGTTTATAATATGCTTTAGAAGTTGCATCATAATGATAATCAATGTAAAACTGCATACAATCAGACAAACGATCCTCAATTTGCTCTTCAGATACATTTATCTCAATTACTGGAAAGCCAAGTCTTCTTAAACAATAATCTTTTAATTCGTCTCTTGTTGATACGTTAGACATTTTCTATCCAAGGTGGTGTTATTGATACTGTTTCTGGAGTTTTTTGTTTATCGATTTCCATTGTAATAACTTCTTTCATTGATTTAATATATTCTTTGTCTAAAGAACTTTCAATGAATTTAATTACTTCTTTTTCTTGTAAATTTTCTAGGGGAATAAACTTTTTCCCTTTGACGTCTAATTGCGTTACGTTATAAATTTCATATTTACAATCGTTTTCTTTACCGACATACCACCACTCAACAGAAGTTAGTTGTTTAGAATCTGGATTTATGTTAAATTTTGTTATTTTATATGAGTATTTAATCATCGATACACACCTTATAATTGACATCTATACCATGCTTAGTGATAAAATTTTTAGTTGACATTCCGATTCCCTATCCTCGGTTAATTATACTATTATTTATAAAACGAGGATAGGGAGGAAATTTAGAAGTTATTCTATTAATTTATTAGGGGGGTCTGATTCTAATAGTTCTATTAAACCAGCAGAATTGTTTATAAAAGGTTGTAGTAAATATTTTGGAGATTCTTCTTTTTAATTAATATTTATAATACTCCAGTATTTGTTGATGGGTAATATCTGTTTACTCCCCACATAAACCTTACCAGACCAGCACCACCGGTTCCTGTTGTATCACTTCCACCGCCTCCACCATATCCTCCACCAGCACCACCTAAAAGAAATCCACCAACTCCATCTGTTCCATAGGAACCGCCCTTTCCTGCTCCTCCGTTTGTCCCACTAGCAGCACCACTTGGTCCTTCTCCGATATTCCCTACTCCTCCTCCGCCTCCACCAGTACTGAATGAAGACGACCCTCCGCCACCTCCGCCACCTCCTCCAGATCCAGCAGTTCCCGCTTGTGTGGATGGGTTTCCTCCGGTTCCTCCAACTCCAGAATATCCGGCTGCACCTCCACCGCCAGCAGATCCTATACCTGTATAAGAATTCCCATTTCCTCCAGAATATTTAACAGATCCAACTCCAGCAGAAGCTTGACCTCCTGTTGCATATTGGCTTCCTCCAGCAGCACTTACAAGAACAGTTGCCCCCCTAGAAACAGAAGACGTTCCTCCTTGCGCTTGTCTTGCGGTTATAGGTGCTGCAACATATGATAAAACTTCTCCTGGTGTTACTGGTATGTTATTTGTATATGATAATGCACCTCCGCCTCCAGAATAAGTGGTGCTTCCAGAAAGCGCTGCACCTCCGCCGCCAGCGCCAATACATAATATGCTGACATAATAAACTCCTGTTGGCACTGTCCAATTTCCACTGGTGCTAGTTGCAAAAGTTTGTCCTTGTATCACATATTTTGAATAAAAATTAGAAAACCCTATTTGTCCTGTGTTGATTCCACCTAAATATCTACAATCTGTTTCTGTTAAGTTTGTTGACGCATATGCAGTTCTTTTTAACTCTGTTCCAATTGAGGTGTTTGGTGTAGCTGCTGCTGCGTTTGGACCTAATTCAATATATCCACTCGCTACCATTGTCATGATGAGTTCTCCTTATGCAACGATAACCCATTCTTGAGAACTTTCATCCCAATAATATTCTTGTCCATCTTCCGGTTTTGGGATAGGAGCATCCCACGAATTAGTTTGGTCGTTCCATATCCAACTTGGATATGGTTGTGGTCCTTTGTCTCTCTCCTTTGCCAAATGAAAATATAAAGAATACATTAATACGTATAAATCTTTGTATGTTGCAAATGTTCCTATATATTCTTCTGTTTCCGGGTTTCTCAACTCAAATGCAGTATTAGCGTTATCAGAATTAAATTCTTGATGTAATTTTGACTGGATTCTATTGGATGCAAATTCTCCATTATTCAATACTATTATATCTTCTTCATCAAAAAGTATTACTGGATTTTGATTATAATTATTATAACAAATTATTTGAGGAGATCTTCTCCACAATTCTCCTGAAACGTTTGATTGATTGTATTTTGGCATATTGATACCTATAAGTTGTTTATATTAGTATTTATATTTTTAAAAATCCGGGGTATCGGATAGAATCGTCTTTAATAACTGTTAAATATGCGGAAGTAACACAAACATTTATTTGTTGTAACCATTCATTTGGAAAATATGTTTGTTTATAATATTCTTGAAATCTTATATATTTATTATTTATAAAATTAGCAAGATATTTATCGGTATAATATAAAAAACTATTTTCGTTCCAGAAACTTACATGTGTGGGGTCTTGGAATGCTCCTCTTCCATCCGTGCTTGGAATTTCTATAAAAGCCCATCCACCATGACATAACACCCTATGAATTTCGCTCATAGATTTGATAGGATCTTTTAAATGTTCTAATATATGACTGGCATTGATAACTCCTACGCTATTATCTGGTAACGGTATCCCTTCATTTAAATCGTATTGAAAATCCGCAGATTCTGTGATATCAACGGTTTTATAATCTTTATACGGATTTAAACCCCCTCCCAAATCAATTTTCAATAATCCTTTTTCTTCGCAATCTTTTTCTGCTAAAAGTTGAATATAATTATTGAATAATTCTATTGTTTTTTGTTGTATTTCTTGATTTCTTTCCAACCAAGTATTTTCCCCGGTAATTCTATAGATATAAAGAACTTCCGGAATTCTTTTCATTTTAGTGTGTAGATATGTTCTAATACATAATTCATGATCATCGCATACTGATAATTCTGGATTGTGTCCTCCAATTTCTTTATAGACATTAGACCTCCAAGATCTGACATGATCTGGAGCATACCAAATATAACCTAAACTTTGAGAAGATGGTTCGAAACTTTTCATAGAAATTAAATCTCGACCTTTCCAATTATAAATAGAATATTCCCACCCTTGATTTGCGTCATATGGGGAAAATTCATCGGTCATATGTAAGACGGCATTATCGCTATATACGAATCCCATGTTTTCATCTTGATATACTTCGTATAATTTTTCTAAACAATTTTCTATTAATATATCATCATGATCAACTTCTACTAAAACATCTCCGGACCCAAGATGAAATGCTTTATTTTTTATAAATCCAATATTTGAATTGGTTTCTTCTAGTTTGTATACATTTACTTTATCATGGTATAAAATTTGTTCTGGAAGGTCTTCGAATTCGCAACCATTATTTAATAATATTACCCATTCCCAATTTTCATAAGTTTGGTTTTCTATGGATTCGAACAATTCCATCAAATACGGATTATTTTTATTATGTTCTGGGGTTATAATGCTAAATTTCATAATTAATCGAAGAAAAATAAATGAGTTAATCTACTATCATGAATAGCAGAGCCAAAATATGGACCAGCAGAATGGATATTTTGAGCATCCATTATTACTAATCTATTGTATATATTCCCCACATTATCAATAATTTCAAATTTAGTGCTGTCATAGAAATTGCCATTAAATGCAAAATCAACGTTTGGTTCTGATGCGCGTTTTGTTCCGTTTAATTTGGATCTGTGGGTTCTTGTTCCGCTTTCTAGCGGAGAATTTGGGGTTAAATATATCATTGCTGCCCATTTTTGTGCATCATAATGATATACTTGGGGATCTTTTGCGCTTGTTATCTGAAAAACTCCATTAAATCCGTGTTCTTCGAAATTATAAATCTTTTTTCCTATTATTTCTTCAAATGCTTCTTTTATACCATCTGGTCTATATGTTACTGTAGATCTTAACCCTTTATACCAATTTAAATCTTCTTTATATTCAACAAAATTTAATGCAAAATCTCTGACATCATCTGGATTGGTATAAAAATTATCAACTACAAATAAATTTTTATCTTTATTTAAATTTATATAAAATGGTAATGGAATATGTTGTTCTTTTGTATTATGTGATAATGCAAAATTATGAAGTTCTTCTACGACATTATTTTCTTCATTGATATATAAAGAAGAATCTATAAAATTACAATATTCTGGGAAAGGGTTTTTTCTTTCTGGGTTAATCATTACAGAAGTGATTTGTAACATTTCTTCATATTGCTTCAAACGTTTATAAATTCTTGCTAATCCAAAAAGATGATCATTTCTTTTTGGAGCAAAAGATTCTGCAAGAATATAACACTCTATTGCGTTGTCTTCTTTATTTAAGAATATATATGCCTCTGCCATTAAAATTAGTGACATGTAAGAAGTTTCGTCTACAAACTTTGCTTTTTTGGTCTTATCAAAATCGTGCATCAAATTTAAATATTCTGTAAAATAATAGATGCACCTTCTAGCATACTCTTTTTGTTGATTGTTTCCAAGAGGAAATGCGGTTGAAGGGTATGCGTCAGCATAACTTTTTCCAATATACCAAAAATGATATATATCACTATGAATAGTGTTTTCTCTAATCATTTTTTCTTCTAATATTAGAGAATCTGTTATAAATTTTGTTGGAACCGACCAACTTTGCCCTTCATTATATCCAACTTGTCTAAATGATTTAGGTAAATCCTTACATATAAAATTTTTATCAATTTCTGGAATTTCGCAGTAAATTGTTTCATGACAAGTATCATGATTAAATCTCCAAGGAAGTTTTGCATTCCACATCCATGCTCTGTAATATACACAACTCCCACTTACCGCTGGAATGTGGAACGCTTGGATAGAAGTATCTGATATTAAATCCCAGTCAAAATCTTCATCAATCTCCAAAACTTCGTCGCAATCCATCTTTAAAATCCAATCACATCCATGATCAATATCTTGACATGTTTGAATTAAATGATCTCTATTCCATCCAAATCCAACCCAACCTTCTTCTACATCATATAAAGTTCCGGATAACTCGTTATTAATCAAGAAATCTTTTACTATTTGATCGGAACCGTCTGTCGATCCGTTGTTCTGAAGAACATAGTAATCTACAAAAGGTAAACAAGAATTTAGCATTCTTTCTATGGATCTTGCTTCATTCTTAAACATGGTAATCATAACAATTTTACATTTTTTATTCATAATTTACTTCTATTTTTAATCAATTGTTCAATGTTTCTATCATTCTCTTGAGATTTTGATGCTGAATATAATGCTCTGTATCGTTCCTCTGTGATTTCTTCTGGGTCAGTTAGGTAATAACAAGCAATACTTTTTCTATATGTATTATTTGGGCAAGTTATGGGATCGTTAAACCCATGCCAAGAATTTTTGGTAGTGTCAAAAATTACTGCTCTATTGAATATACAATCCACTTGGGCAATTTTTTCTTTTGGTTTTTTGTTTAGAAAATCGTGTGACCAAAATTCTAAATTGCCTCCCCATTTTGGATCCCATTCCTGTGATAGATATATTATAAAATTATATTTTCTTTGTAATTTTAATTTTGGGTGAATTGAATAATCTAGATGTACATTCAATTTCCCACCGTTACCATGAATGTGCCAGCCAGCACCATGTAATCCGATATCAGTATATAGATTATTTGTTTTTGTTATATTTTGAATTATTTCTACGAATTCTTTTGAATTTAGATAAGAAAAAAACTTATAAGTGGTTTCTGGAAAATGATACCAATTGTTTAAAGTTTTTTTTATTTCTAATGGATTATTATAATCGAACCAATGTGTGGATTCAAATGGGATAAATTCTTCTGATATCTTTTTTGCGATAGATGGTTCTAAAAAATCATCTATAATGTAGTAATCAAACGGTTCATTATAATGTATGGTTGGGTGCATATTATCTCCATTTCGGACCTTCAAACCATGCAGCAATACTATATCTAGTTCCTCTTATTACTGGATTTGCTCTATGTGTAAAAAATGAAGGAAAAAATATAGTCGATCCTTGTTGCCTAATCTCAGAAGCATCAGGATATGTTGATACATCTACTAACTCAAAATCTCCACCTTCATATTCAGTAGAGTCTGATAGTTGGATTACACAAGAAAGTTTTCTATGATAAACGGGATCATTGTTTAACCAAAAAACGTCGTGATGGTTTTTATATTCTCCTTGGTCTTCGTGACTATATTCTGCGAATTGAATGAAATTTAATCTAGTAATGTGTATGTCAAAAAAATCATTATTTGCACTTATTGCTGCTTTCCATAATGCATCAAATATATACGCAAATCTCCAATTTGAACTATGAATAAATTTTATTTTACTTCTTCTATTTTTATAATCAGCGAAAGCATCGATATTACCAACAAGAGCATCTTGTGATGGAATGGATTGAACATCTCTGATTATTTTTTCGCAAGTATCTTTATCAAAATATGATTTAAAATAACACCATTCACCTTTCATAATATTCCTCAATTTTTTGTTTTTAGTTCATCTATCTGTATTTTCTGTTCTTTTAATGCTTCTATTAATAACGGTACTATTTTTGAGTATAGTACGGTTAAATATTTTTCTCCAGAAATACTATGTCCATATTTATTAGAATCAAAAGGGGCAATTTTTACTGCTTCTGGTAGCACTTCTTGTATTTCTTGTGCTATAAATCCTATTTGTCTTGAAGAGTCTTTATATCCAAATGAATTAGCTAATTCGTTTTGTTCGTAATATACACCATGTATTTTACTTATCTTTTCTAAACAATTGTCAACATTTCCTAAAACTTGTTTTAATCTTTTATCAGAATAATATGCAGTAATTTGTCCAGTTGCTCTTATTTCTCCTGTTGTTCCTGCTATAGTATTAACTCCTAGTGCTGTAACTTCAGTTACCACATTGCTAGCCGCTCCTTGTACTCCTTGAGGACCAGTAGCACCAACTGCCCCCTGTGCTCCCTGTGGACCCTGTGGACCTTGAACTCCTTGTCTGCCTTGAAATCCTGCAATTGAACTAGCCGCTCCTTGAACTCCTTGCGGTCCAGTAACACCAACTGCCCCCTGTGCTCCCTGTGGACCTTGAGCGCCTTGGAATCCTTGCCTACCTTGGAATCCTGCTATTCCAGCAACTCCTTGAGGACCAGTAGCACCTACAGCGCCTTGTGCTCCTTGAGCGCCCTGTGGACCTTGAGCGCCTTGGAATCCTTGTCTACCTTGGAATCCTGCTATTCCAGCAACTCCTTGAGGACCAGTAGCACCTACAGCGCCTTGAGCGCCTTGTGGTCCTTGTGGACCTTGAGCGCCTTGAAATCCTTGTCTACCTTGGAACCCCGCAATCGAACTTGCAGCACCTTGTACTCCTTGAGGACCAGTAGCACCGACAGCACCCTGAGCGCCTTGAGCACCTTGAAATCCTTGTGGACCTTGGAACCCTGCCACCCCTTGAACTCCTTGTGGTCCGGTAACGCCAACTGCCCCTTGAGCGCCTTGTGGACCTTGTGGACCTTGCGCTCCTTGAAATCCTTGTGGACCTTGAAATCCTGCTACCCCTT
>Ga0208089_1000160_pt1 | contig 17869 bp, 25 predicted proteins | sample LakMenEpi29Jun12_FD_150744 | JGI IMG/M metagenome (GOLD analysis project Ga0208089, IMG submission 150744) | Freshwater microbial communities from Lake Mendota, WI - 29JUN2012 deep hole epilimnion (SPAdes) | ecosystem: Environmental > Aquatic > Freshwater > Lake > Epilimnion/Euphotic zone ... | reverse complement strand
CCGGCGTAAAGAGCATAAAAAAGGCCAGGATCGCTAGGTGGAAGCTTGGAGTATCTGATCCCAATGCCTTTGAAAGGTTTGGATTACTCAGCAACCAGCCCATCAAAGCGAAAATAACCAAGGTTTGTACATTGCTGAAAGCAAACATTGTGTACACATGCTTGCGCTTGTAATGGCCTACTTCGTGGGCCAATACAGCAACTGTTTCTTTGGTAGTTAACTTTTCAATCAAGGTGTCATAAAGACCAATGATCTTTACCTTGCCCATACCTGAAAAGAAAGCATTTAACTTAGTCGAACGCTTAGATGCATCCATTTCATACAACTTAGATAATGGGAAACCTTGCGACTGGCAGTAATCCTCAACAGCTGTGCGCAATTCGCCTTCTGGAAGTGGCTTTAGCTTGTTGAACATCGGTAAAAAGATTCGTGTGCCAAAGACAAACATAAACAAAGAGAATGCCGATACCAGCAACCAACCGACAAGCCAAAATGTACTTTGTAGCTCTTGATAGACCAGTGCAATCAATGCAAGCAGAGGTAATCCAATCGCAAGTGAAAGCACAAGATTCTTGATGGCATCGGTTACAAATAATTTCTTAGTTGTTTTGTTGAAACCAAATTTTTCTTCAATAACAAATGTTGAATAGTATCCAACTGGCAAAGAACCAATCATTGATACTGCGATCAGTACTCCGACAAAAACAACGGTAATTGCAATTTCGTTACTAAAGCGCTCTCTGATGATTTCATCTAACCAAGCAAACCAACCTAAAATGATTGCCGATAGCATCACGACGGTACTAACAACCGAAGTAAACAATTCAACCTTGTACTTAGCTGTCCCGTATTCAAGAGATTTTGCATATTCATCTGCGTTATAAATTTCAGCAGCGATGGGGGATAGCGGCTGGTTCTTATTTCGCTCATTTAAGTAATCAATCACGCGACCAGCCGCGAAATCAATCAAGATGAAGCTAACAATTCCAAGTAATAAGAGCTCTGCTGTTGTCATGCTACATAGCATATATGCTATGTAGCATTAATGTAACATTCACGCGATTAGCGTGGCTTTCAAGGGAGTACCCTTCATTTATGGCGATTTTGGTAATTGACGGGGATGAGATCAGGCTGAAACTGAGCCTGCCTGAGCAGTTGAGCGCCTTTTGGCCCGCCCCAACCGCCCGCCTGGACCAGGTCGAGTCGGTCCAGTTCCGGGAGAACCTCTGGACCACCGAATGCATGCAAGGGGTTCGTGCCCCAGGCACCGGTTTCCCCTTCGTGGTCATGATCGGGGTCATGCGTAGGCTCAAAACCAAGGATTTTTGCGTAATTAAGCGTAAAAAGCCGGGGGTTATCATCACCTTCTCCTCCGGTCCATTCCAGCGCTGGATCTATACCCTTGAGGGATCCCGACACGCCGAAGATCAGATTTTGGGGAAATTGGCCTGATTTTGGCTGTGCCAGGAGTAAAACCTGCGATTTGCCTCGCGTGAGCCCACTGGGTTACCCTTCGCGTCTGCTCTTTTTTAGAGCTTCTTTGCCTGTGCTGTAAACAAGTTGCAAAACTTTTTAACAGCACACATGCGAATTGGGTGCAACACACCCGACCGCGTGGGTCGGCAAATAAGCGTGAATAAAGATCAGTAACGAAGTTACGAATGGAGATGAAGTGCCAACAATTCAACAGCTAGTTCGTCGTGGTCGTGCAGAAAAGACTACGAAGACAAGCACACCTGCACTTAAGGGTTCGCCACAACGACGCGGAGTTTGTACACGCGTTTATACAACAACCCCTAAGAAACCAAACTCTGCTCTTCGCAAGGTTGCACGTGTACGTCTTACTAGTGGCATGGAAGTCACTGCATACATTCCAGGTGAAGGTCACAACTTGCAAGAGCACTCCATTGTTCTTGTACGTGGTGGTCGTGTAAAAGATTTGCCTGGTGTTCGTTACAAGATCATTCGCGGATCACTAGATACACAAGGTGTTAAGAACCGTAAGCAATCACGTTCACGCTACGGAACTAAGAGAGAGAAGAAGGCTAGCTAATGCCACGTAAAGGTCCTGTTGTTAAGTCACCAGTTGTTGCAGATCCTGTTTACAACTCACCAGTTGTTACTGCGCTAATTAACCGCGTACTTCTACACGGTAAGCGTTCAACTGCAGAGGCGATTGTTTACAACGCACTAGAAGGTACACGCGAGAAGACTCAGGTTGATCCGCTAATTACTTTGAAGCGCGCACTAGACAACATCAAGCCAGCTGTTGAAGTTCGCTCACGCCGTGTTGGTGGAGCTACTTACCAGGTGCCAGTTGAAGTTAAGGCAAGCCGTTCAACAACTTTGGCGCTACGTTGGTTAATTGATTACTCACGTTCACGCCGCGAAAAGTCAATGGCAGAGCGTCTAACTAACGAACTAATTGATGCAAGCAACGGTCTTGGTGCTGCAGTAAAGCGTCGCGAAGATACCCACAAAATGGCGGAAGCAAACAAGGCGTTTGCTCACTACCGCTGGTAATCCACGAATTTACGACTAGTTAATTAGAGACTTTCGAGAAGAGGAATATAAGTGTCAACAGTAGAAAAGATCGATCTAGCTACGGTTCGCAACATCGGAATCATGGCGCACATCGACGCGGGAAAAACCACGACTACTGAGCGCATCCTTTTCTACACCGGTATCAACTACAAGATCGGTGAAGTTCACGAAGGTGCTGCAACCATGGACTGGATGGAGCAGGAGCAAGAGCGTGGTATCACGATCACTTCAGCTGCAACAACATGTATGTGGGACAAGCACCTCATTAACATTATTGATACACCTGGCCACGTTGACTTTACTGTTGAAGTAGAGCGTTCACTCCGTGTTCTAGATGGCGCTGTTGCAGTGTTCGACGGTGTTGCAGGTGTAGAGCCACAATCTGAAACTGTTTGGCGTCAAGCAGATCGCTACTCAGTTCCACGTATTTGTTTTGTTAACAAGCTAGACCGTACAGGTGCATCTTTTGATAAGTGCGTTGGCATGATCAAGGATCGTCTAAATGCTGTTGCTCTAGTTCTACAACTTCCAATCGGTGCAGAATCTGACTTCCTTGGCGTTGTCGATCTAATCGCGATGAAGGCACTTACCTGGCGTGGAGAAACACAAAAGGGTGAAGATTACGCAATCGAAGAGATTCCAGCTGACATGCTTGCTGCAGCAACTGCAGCTCGCGCTGAGATGCTAGAAACTCTTGCAGAAAATGATGATCAATTGATGGAAAAATTCCTAGAAGGAATTGAATTAACAGAAGCTGAAATCATTGCTGGTATCCGTCGCGCAACTCTTGCTGCAAAGCTTTCACCAGTTCTAACTGGTTCAGCATTTAAGAACAAGGGCGTACAGCCAATGCTTGATGCTGTTGTTCGCTACCTTCCAAGCCCACTTGATGTGGATGCAATCGTTGGTCATGACATGAATGACCCAGAGAAGGAAATCAAGCGCTTACCTAAGAACGAAGAGCCTTTCTCAGCACTTGCTTTCAAGATCATGACAGACCCACACCTTGGAAAGCTCACATTTATCCGTGTGTACTCAGGCGTGCTAGAGACAGGATCAACAATCCTTAACTCTGCCAAGGACCGCAAAGAGCGCATTGGAAAGATTTACCAGATGCACGCTAACAAGCGCGAAGAGCGTGACAATGTTGGCGCAGGAATGATCGTTGCTGTTATGGGTCTTAAGGACACAACAACAGGTGAAACTCTGTGTGATCCAACTAAGCCAGTAATCCTTGAATCAATGGACTTCCCAGCACCAGTTATCTCTGTTGCTATCGAGCCAAAGACAAAGGGTGACCAAGAGAAGCTTGGCGTTGCGATCCAGCGTCTATCTGAAGAAGATCCAACTTTCCACGTAAAGACTGATGAAGAAACTGGCCAGACAATCATTGCTGGTATGGGAGAACTTCACCTTGAAATTCTTGTTGACCGCATGCGTCGCGAGTTCAAGGTTGAAGCAAATGTTGGTAAGCCTCAAGTTGCTTACCGCGAAACTCTTCGCAAGGCAGTTGCTCGTCACGACTACACACACAAGAAGCAGACTGGTGGTTCTGGACAGTTTGCAAAGATTCAGATTGCAATCGAGCCACTTCCAACTGGTGAAGTTGAAGGCGGATACGAATTCGTAAACAAGGTAACTGGGGGTCGCGTTCCTCGCGAGTACATCCCTTCAGTTGACCAGGGTTGCCAAGAAGCAATGACTTCAGGTCCGCTTGCTGGCTATCCATTAACTGATGTACGAGTAACTCTTCTTGACGGCGCGTATCACGATGTTGACTCATCGGAACTCGCTTTCAAGGTGGCTGGTATCGCAGCGTTCAAGGAAGCGTCAAAGCTTGCTGATCCTGCAATTCTTGAACCAGTAATGAAGGTCGAAGTTGTTACCCCTGAAGACTTCATGGGTGATGTCATCGGCGATCTCAACAGTCGTCGTGGTCAAATCCAGGCCATGGATGAGCGGTCAGGTGCCCGCGTTGTTAGGGCGCTAGTTCCGTTGTCAGAGATGTTCGGCTATGTCGGCGATCTCCGCTCCAGAACTCAAGGTCGCGCAAGCTACTCAATGGAATTCGATTCGTATGCCGAAGTACCTGGCAACGTAGCGAAAGAAATCATTGCGAAGGTTCGCGGCGAATAAATCCCTAGCACTAAAAAGCACAACCCCTAATAACTAAGCACTAGTAAACGAAAGAGGAACCAAAATGGCAAAGGCCAAGTTCGAGCGCACCAAGCCGCACGTAAACATTGGAACCATCGGTCACATTGACCATGGAAAGACCACACTTACTGCAGCGATTTCAAAAGTTTTGCATGACAAGTACCCAACACTGAATGCTGCAACAGCATTCTCAGATATCGATAAGGCTCCAGAAGAGCGTCAACGCGGTATCACAATCTCTATCGCTCACATTGAGTACCAGACAGAGAAGCGTCACTACGCACACGTTGACTGCCCAGGTCACGCTGACTACATCAAGAACATGATCACTGGTGCTGCACAGATGGACGGAGCAATCCTCGTTGTTGCAGCTACAGACGGTCCAATGCCACAGACTAAGGAGCACGTACTACTTGCTCGTCAGGTTGGCGTTCCATCAATCGTTGTGGCTCTAAACAAGTCAGACATGGTTGACGATGAAGAAATTCTTGAACTTGTTGAAATGGAAGTTCGTGAACTTCTATCTAAGTACGAGTTCCCAGGCGATGACACTCCAATCGTTCGCATCTCAGCACTAAAGGCACTCGAAGGTGACCAGAAGTGGGCAGACAAGTTGATGGAGCTAATGGATGCAGTAGATGCATTTATTCCTCAGCCAGCACGTGAAGTTGATAAGCCATTCCTAATGCCTGTTGAAGATGTTTTCACAATCACAGGTCGTGGAACAGTTATCACTGGACGTATTGAGCGCGGAATCGTAAAGGTTAACGAAGAAGTTGAAATCGTCGGTATCCGTACAGATGCTCAGAAGACAACTGTTACAGGTGTTGAAATGTTCCGTAAGCTTCTTGACGAAGGTCAGGCTGGCGAGAACGTTGGACTTCTACTTCGTGGTCTAAAGCGTGAAGATGTTGAGCGTGGTCAGGTTGTTTGCAAGCCTGGTTCAATCACACCTCACACAGAGTTTGATGCATCTGCATACATCCTTTCAAAGGATGAAGGCGGACGTCACACACCATTCTTCAACAACTACCGTCCACAGTTCTACTTCCGTACAACTGACGTAACTGGTGTTGTAACACTTCCTTCAGGTACAGAAATGGTTATGCCTGGCGATAACACTGAAATGTCAGTAACACTGATTCAGCCAATCGCAATGGAAGAAGGACTTCGCTTCGCAATCCGTGAAGGTGGCCGCACAGTAGGTGCTGGTCGCGTTACAAAGATTAAGAAGTAATAGCTCCACAGAATTAAATGTTTGAGCCCGGCGGCGTTAAAACCGCCGGGCAAAAAACAAAAGTTTGACAATTAAATTTAAACGAAGAATAAATAAGAAGGAGAACGACATGGCGGGACAAAAGATCCGCATTCGACTCAAGGCCTATGACCATGAGGTGATTGATAGTTCAGCGAAGAAAATCGTTGAAACTGTTGAGCGCACAGGTGCAACGGTCGCGGGTCCAGTGCCGCTACCAACAGAGAAGAACACTTACTGTGTTATTCGCTCTCCTCACAAATATAAGGACAGCCGCGAACACTTCGAGATGCGCACACATAAGCGCCTAATCGACATCATCGATCCAACACCTAAGACTGTTGATTCATTGATGCGTCTCGACTTGCCAGCAGGCGTCGACATCGAGATCAAGCTCTAAGGAAAGGACGACAACAATGACTTATACAACTCAAGCAGCGGGCTCGTCCATCAAGGGCGTTCTCGGTAAGAAGCTGGGCATGACTCAGGTTTTTGATGCTAACAACAAGATGGTTCCAGTAACCGTTGTTGAAGCAGGTCCATGTGTAGTTACGCAGATTCGTACACCTGAGAAAGATGGTTACTCAGCTGTTCAGATCGCGTTCGGCGCAATCGACCCAAAGAAGATTACAAAGCCACTTGCTGGTCACTTCGCAAAGGCTGGTGTTACACCACGCCGTTCAGTAGCAGAACTTCGCACACTTGATACTTCTAACTACACAGTTGGACAAGAGCTTGGTGCAACAGTTTTCGCAGCTGGCGAATTAGTTGATGCAACTGGAACAAGCACAGGTAAGGGAACTGCTGGTGTTATGAAGCGCCACGGTTTCGGTGGTCTTGGTTCATCTCACGGTGTAGATCGTAAGCACCGTATGCCAGGTTCAATCGGTGCATGTTCAACACCAGGTCGTGTTTTCAAGGGTATGCGTATGTCAGGTGTTATGGGTGGCGTTCGCGTTACAACTCAAAACCTTGTTGTGCATTCTGTTGATGCAGACCGCAACCTTCTTTTAATTAAGGGATCAGTTCCTGGCCCAGACGGACAGCTTGTTTTCATCCGCTCTGCAGCTAAGCACGCGATCTATGAAACAGCAGGAAAGGCTGGCAACTAATCATGGCGCTTACTGTTGAAGTAAAGAACGCAGAAGGTAAGAAGGTTGGATCAGTAGATCTTCCTTCAGAAATCTTTGATGCGCAGACAAACATTCCTTTGATTCACCAGGTAGTAACTGCTCAACTAGCAGCTGCTCGCCAGGGAACACAGAAGGCAAAGAACCGTGGTGAAACATCTGGTTCAGGAAAGAAGCCTTTCAAGCAGAAGGGAACAGGCCGTGCACGTCAGGGTTCTGTTCGCGCTCCGCTACAACGCGGTGGTGGTGCAGCACATGCTGTTCGCCCACGTACATATTTCCAACGCACACCAAAGAAGATGATCGCTGCTGCACTACGCGGAGTTCTTTCAGACCGCCAGCGTCACGATCGCATTCACGTGCTTGATTCAATCGCAACAGCTGCTTCAACAAAGTCAGCAATTGCAGCAGTTCGTCAGTTCAGCGATCGCAAGAATCTTCTTGTTGTCGTGTCACGTACTGAAGATCTAGCTTGGCGTTCACTTCGTAACGCTGATGATCTACACCTTCTTGTTCCAGATCAGTTGAATGCATACGACATCCTCAAGAGCGATGACGTTGTTTTTTCAGAGACTGCGATCAAAGATTTCCTAAAAGCTCCTTCAAAGGGCAAGGGTGCGACTTCAGTTGCACGCGAAAGTGAGGTCAGCGCATGAAAGATTACCGCGACGTTCTAGTTGCACCAGTAGTTTCTGAAAAGAGCTACGGGTTGCTAGATGAGAACAAGTACACCTTCATCGTTGCACCAGATGCAAACAAGACAGAGATCAAGATCGCTGTTGAAAAGGTATTTAACGTAAAGGTAGTAAGCGTTAACACAATGAACCGTCAGGGCAAGAACAAGAAGACTCGTTTTGGTGATGGAAAGCGTAAAGACACCAAGCGCGCGATTGTTCAAGTTGCAGCTGGCGACCGCATCGACATTTTCGGAGGACCGGTTTCCTAACGGGAACTGGACCTTGAAAAGAAAAGGATCATCATGGCACTTCGTAAATTAAAGCCAACGACCCCTGGTCAACGCGGCGCAAGCGTTCCTGATTTCGCTGAAATCACTCGCTCGACTCCTGAAAAGTCACTTATTCGTCCAATTCACTCAAAGGGTGGACGTAACAACCAAGGTCGCGTAACTGTTCGTCACCAAGGTGGCGGTCACAAGCGTGCATACCGTTTAATTGATTTTGTTCGCAATGACAAAGATGGCATTCCGGCAAAGGTTGCTCACATTGAGTACGACCCAAACCGTACTGCTCGCATTGCTCTACTGCACTACGCAGATGGAGAAAAGCGTTACATCATTGCACCAGACAAGTTAGTTCAAGGCGCAACTATTGAAAACGGTCCAAAGGCCGATATCAAGCCAGGAAATAATCTTCCACTTCGCAACATTCCAGTAGGTACAACAGTTCACGCAATTGAACTACGTCCAGGTGGAGGAGCAAAGATTGCTCGTTCAGCTGGTGCATCTGTACAGCTGGTTGCAAAGGATGGACCGTACGCACAACTACGTATGCCATCTGGCGAAATTCGTAACGTTGATGTTCGTTGCCGCGCAACTGTTGGTGAAGTTGGAAACGCAGAACAAGGAAACATTAACTACGGAAAAGCTGGACGTAAGCGCTGGTTAGGTGTTCGTCCAACTACTCGTGGTGTTGTTATGAACCCAGTAGATCACCCACACGGTGGTGGTGAAGGTAAGACTTCTGGTGGACGTCACCCAGTGACTCCATGGGGTAAGCCTGAAGGCCGCACTCGTAAGAAGAAAGCATCAGATTCAATGATCGTCCGTCGTCGCAAGTCGAATAAGAAGCGGTAGGTAGGAGCCCTTATGCCAAGAAGTCTCAAGAAGGGTCCATTCGTTGATGGACATCTACTCAAGAAGGTAGATGCACAAAACGATGCCAACACAAAGAACGTGATCAAGACTTGGTCACGCCGCTCAATGATTATTCCTTCAATGATCGGACACACCATTGCAGTTCACGACGGCCGTAAGCACATTCCGGTTTTCGTAACTGATGCAATGGTCGGTCATAAGTTAGGTGAATTCTCCCCAACACGTACCTTCCGTGGTCACGTAAAGGGCGACGATCGAAAGGCAGCTCGTGGCTAACACACAAGAAAACGCATTGGTTGCACGCGCAGTACTGCGCGACATTCGCCATACACCACAGAAGGCTCGTCGTATCGTCGACCTTATTCGTGGACAACGTGCTGATGAAGCACTCAACATTTTGAAGTTCGCACCACAAGCTGCAGGACAAGATGTGTTCACACTTCTTAACTCTGCAGTGGCAAATGCGAAGGCTAAGAACCCAGCAATCCGTGATGCTTCAGAGCTCTGGGTTGTTGAAGCACTAGTAGACGAGGGCCGCACAATGAAGCGTTTCCGTCCACGTGCACAGGGTCGCGGTTTCCGTATCTTGAAGCGTTCATCACACATCTCAGTTGCAGTTAGCGATGTAAAAACCGTTAGCAAGACTATGAACAAGAAGGGAGCGACCAAGTAATGGGTCAAAAAGTAAACCCACACGGCTTCCGTCTCGGCATTACAACTGAATTCAAGTCACGTTGGTACGCAGACAAGCTATACAAGGATTACGTCAAGGAAGATGTCGAAATCCGTCGCTTGATGCAGAAGGGTATGGAGCGCGCTGGTGTATCTCGAATTGAAATCGAGCGCACACGTGATCGCGTCCGTATCGATCTACATACTGCACGTCCAGGAATTGTTATTGGCCGTCGTGGTCAAGAAGCAGACATCCTTCGTCAGCGTCTAGAGAAGCTAACTGGCAAGCAAGTACAGCTAAACATTCTTGAGGTTAAGAACCCAGAGATCGATGCACAACTTGTTGCACAAGGAATCGCGGAGCAGCTTGCTGCACGTGTTTCATTCCGTCGCGCAATGAAGAAGTCAATGCAAACAGCAATGAAGTCTGGCGCACAGGGCATTCGTGTTCAGTGTGGTGGTCGTCTTGGTGGTGCAGAAATGTCTCGCTCAGAGTTCTACCGTGAAGGTCGTGTACCTCTACATACACTTCGCGCCGATATTGATTATGGCTTCTACGAAGCACATACAACTTTCGGTCGCTTGGGTGTAAAGGTTTGGATCTACAAGGGCGAAGTTATTGGTTCACGTACAGAGCGTGCTGAAAAAGCATTAGCTGAAGCTCGTGCACCAAAGCCAGAACGCCGCGGACCTCGCACACCTCGTGCACCAAAGGCAGAAGTAACTGTTTCTCAAGGAACACCTACTGCAACTGCGGAAGGAGCAACAAACTAATGTTGATTCCACGTCGTGTTAAGCACCGTAAGCAACACCACCCATCCCGTAAGGGCGCAACAAAGGGTGGATCACAAGTTGCATTTGGTGATTACGGTATTCAAGCTTTAGCTCCTGCATATGTAACTAACCGTCAGATCGAAGCGGCTCGTATCGCTATGACTCGTTACATCAAGCGTGGTGGAAAGGTTTGGATCAATATTTATCCAGATCGTCCAATCACGAAGAAGCCTGCTGAAACTCGTATGGGTTCCGGTAAGGGTTCACCAGAGTGGTGGATTGCAAACGTTAAGCCAGGTCGCGTTATGTTCGAGATCTCTGGTGTATCAGAAGCAATCGCAACAGAAGCTATGCGTCTTGCGATGCACAAGCTTCCAATGAAGTGTCGTGTAGTAAAGCGTGAGGAGGCATAAATGGCTATTACAACTAATGAAGTACTACGCCAATTGTCAGCTGAAGATCTAGCAACCAAGGTGCGTGAGTTGAAGGAAGAACTTTTCAACCTACGTTTCCAGGCAGCTACAGGACAGCTAGAAAGCCACGGTCGTCTTAGCGAAGTTCGCAAAGAGATCGCACGTGTCTACACAATTATTCGCGAACGCGAACTAGGAATCGGAGGAGCTGCGTAATGACTACTAACAATGCAGATCGCAGCGACCGTAAGGTCCGTGAAGGAATTGTTGTAAGCGACAAGATGGATAAGACCATCACCGTTGAAGTTTCAAATCGTGTAAAGCACGGGATGTACTCAAAGGTTATGTCTCGCTCAAGCAAGTTAAAAGCACATGACGAGCAGAACACTGCCGGCATGGGCGATCGTGTACTCATCATGGAAACTCGTCCATTGTCAGCAACGAAGCGCTGGCGTTTGGTCGAGATTCTCGAGAAGGCAAAGTAAGGGTTCGGTGGATAACAAATGATTCAACAAGAATCGCGCCTACGCGTCGCGGATAACACAGGAGCTAAAGAGCTTCTCTGTATTCGTGTGCTCGGTGGATCCAAGCGCCGCTATGCCGGTATCGGAGACATCATCGTTTGTTCTGTTAAGGATGCAATTCCTGGCGGACAAGTTAAGAAGGGTGAAGTCGTTAAGGCTGTCATCGTTCGTACAGTTAAGGAACGTCGTCGTCCAGATGGTTCCTACATTAAGTTTGACGAAAACGCAGCAGTGATCTTGAAAGCTGATGGCGAGCCACGTGGAACCCGTATCTTCGGACCGGTTGCACGTGAACTTCGCGATAAGCGCTTTATGAAGATCATCTCGCTAGCTCCGGAGGTGCTCTAATAATGGCAAAGATTAAGAAGGATGACACCGTTCTTGTTATCGCGGGTAAAGATCGCGGTACAACAGGAAAGGTAATTTCAGTTGATGGCAACCGTGTAACAGTTGAAGGCGTTAATCGCCAGAAGCGTCACACAAAGGAGTCAACTGGTGAACGCGGCGTAAAGGTCGGCGGAATCATCACTGTTGAAGCATCACTACATATTTCAAATGTCATGGTTGTTGATGGGGATGGCAAGGCAACTCGTCTTGGTGTTCGCAAAGATGACGAAGGCAAGAATGTTCGCATCTCACGTCGCACCGGAAAGGACATCTAATGTCAACCAAGGTAGATGTACGTCTAAAAGCTAAGTACAAGAGCACTATTGCTCCTGCACTAAAGGCTGAATTTGGATTTAAGAATCCAATGATGGTTCCAACACTTACCAAGGTGATTGTGAACATGGGTGTTGGCGATGCTGCACGTGATTCAAAGTTGATCGAAGGCGCAATCCGCGATCTAGTAACAATCACTGGACAGAAGCCACAAGTTACTAAGGCTCGCAAGTCAATTGCGCAGTTCAAGCTTCGTGAGGGTCAACCAATCGGTGCACACGTAACTTTGCGCGGAGATCGTATGTGGGAGTTTGCAGATCGTTTGCTTTCAATCTCACTTCCACGTATTCGCGACTTCCGTGGTCTTTCACCAAAGCAGTTTGATGGACGTGGAAACTACACATTCGGTCTAACCGAGCAGGTTGTATTCCCAGAAATCGAACAGGACAAGGTTGATCGTCCACGCGGTATGGATATTACTTTTGTAACGACAGCAAAGAATGATGATGAAGGTCGCGCACTACTCAAGGCGCTCGGCTTTCCATTCAAGGAGGCATAAGCCATGGCAAAGACATCGCTCAAGGTAAAGGCAGCTCGCAAACCTAAGTTCAAGGTTCGCGGCTATACACGTTGCCAGCGTTGCGGACGTCCACACTCTGTTTATCAGAAGTTTGGTATCTGCCGTGTGTGCTTCCGCGAAATGGCTCACCGTGGTGAGCTACCTGGTATCACCAAGGCATCTTGGTAACACCAACTTAATAAAAGAATTAGGTCCTATCCAACTAACTACAACGAACAAGGTCTATAGAAAGAAACCAGTTCGAGAAAGGCCACGAGGCCACGTATGACAATGACAGATCCGATCGCAGACATGTTGACTCGTCTGCGCAACGCGAACTCTGCCTACCATGATTCGGTTTCAATGCCGTCATCATCGGTCAAGGTACGTATCGCTGCGATCCTTCAGCAAGAGGGATACATCGCGGGATACCGTGTTGAAGATGCAGAAAATGGAGTAGGTAAGAACCTTGTTCTTGACCTTAAGTTTGGTGCAAACCGTGAGCGTTCAATCGCTGGTTTGCGTCGCGTAAGCAAGCCAGGACTTCGCGTTTACGCAAAGTCAACATCACTACCTAAGGTACTTGGTGGACTAGGCGTTGCAATTATTTCAACATCATCTGGATTGCTTACTGATAAGCAAGCCAATAAGCAGGGCGTAGGCGGAGAAGTTCTCGCCTACGTATGGTGATCATCTAATGTCACGTATTGGTCGTATGCCTATCGCCGTTCCAAGCGGCGTTGAAATCACAATCGCTGGACAGCATGTTGCAGTGAAGGGTCCTAAGGGAACACTTTCACTAAACGTTGCTGAGCCAATTCAAGTTTCTCAAGAAGCTGGTGTTATCACCGTTGCACGTCCTAATGAAGAGCGTGTAACACGTTCACTTCACGGTCTTTCTCGCACACTTGTTGCGAACATGGTCGAGGGCGTAACTAACGGTTACACACTAACTATTGAAATCGTCGGTGTTGGTTACCGTGTTGCTGAAAAGGGTAAGGACCTCGAGTTCCAACTTGGTTACAGCCACAACATCCAATTCCCAGCACCTGAAGGAATCACCTTCAAGGTTGAGTCACCAACAAAGTTCCACATCTCTGGAATTGATAAGCAGTTGGTTGGCGAAGTAGCTGCAAAGGTAAAGAAGCTTCGCAAGGCTGATCCTTACAAGGGCAAGGGCTTGCGTCTCTCAGGTGAAGTTGTTCGCCGTAAGCAAGGAAAGACAGGTAAGAAGTAATGGCTATTGGTGTAAAGGTCCGCAAAGGTTCGGCAACAAACGCCCGTGCCCGTCGTGCATTCCGCGTCCGCAAGAAGGTCGCTGGAACAGCATCACGTCCACGTTTAGTTGTTTCTCGCTCATCTCGTCACTTGTTCGTACAGGTTATTGATGACGCACAAGGCAAGACACTTGCCTATGCATCCACAATGGAAACTGATCTTCGTGCCGATAAGGGCGACAAGACTGCAAAGTCAAAGGCTGTTGGTGCATTGATTGCATCACGCGCTAAGGCTGCTGGAGTTACAACTGTCGTGTTTGATCGCGCAGGAAATAAGTACCACGGTCGTATTGCAGCAGTAGCTGACAGTGCACGAGAGAACGGATTGGAGTTCTAATGTCTACTAATCCAACTACCGCGCCAGCAGCAGCAGGCAACGAGCGAGGCAAGGGACGCCCAGAGCGTCGCGAGCGTCGTGATGATCGTGAGAAAGAAAAGAATCCATTCATGGAGCGCGTTGTATTTATCAACCGCGTATCTAAGGTTGTAAAGGGTGGACGTCGTTTCTCATTCACCGCACTTGTAGTTGTCGGAGACGGTAACGGTCAGGTCGGTATTGGTTACGGAAAGTCTAAGGAAGTTCCAGCAGCGATTGCTAAGGCAGTGGAAGAAGCGAAGAAGTCATTCTTCACAGTTCCACGTGTTCAAGGAACAGTTCCTCACCCAGTACAAGGTGAAACTGCAGCAGGTGTAGTTCTTCTACGTCCAGCTAGCCCAGGTACCGGAGTTATCGCCGGTGGTCCAGTGCGTGCAGTTCTTGAGTGTGCAGGCATCACAGATGTTTTGACTAAGTCACTTGGATCTAACAATGCAATCAACATGGTTCACGCAACCGTTGCTGCATTGAAGATGCTTGAAAGCCCAGCACAAATTGCTGCGCGACGTGGTCGTCCATTGGAAGATGTTGCACCTGCAGCAATTATCCGCGCTTCACAGATCACGGTAGGTGCCTAATGCCACGTTTGAAAGTAACTCAGATTCGCTCGAAGGTTGGAAACAAGCCTGAGCAGCGTGACACTCTTCGTTCATTGGGCTTAAAGCGCATTAACGATGTTGTTGTTAAAGAAGATCGTCCAGAAATTCGTGGCATGGTTTACGCCGTTCGCCACCTGATCAAGGTTGAGGAGGTCGAATAAAGATGACACTAAAACTTCATCATCTTCGTCCAGCTCCAGGTGCTAAGAAAGCTAAAACTCGTAAGGGTCGCGGTGAAGCATCAAAGGGTAAGACCGCGGGTCGCGGTGGTAAGGGAACACGTGCTCGTAACACAGTTCGTGCAGGTTTCGAAGGTGGTCAGCTACCTCTCGTAATGCGCTTGCCAAAGCTTCGTGGATTTAAGAACCCAGCACGTATTGAGTACCAAGCAGTTAATGTCTCAACAATTAATGCGCTATTCCCTAAGGGTGGCGATGTAACTGTTGCAGATCTGATTGCAAAGGGTGCTGTACGCGATAGCTTGCCTGTAAAGGTGCTTGGAAACGGCGAAATTGATGTCAAGGTGAGTGTTACTGCACACGCTTTCTCATCATCTGCTGTAGACAAGATCACTGCAGCCGGCGGCACAACAAACGTTCTCTAATAAGCGAACTTTTTAAGACGAAAGAGACAGAGGAGAAGATAAATGCTTACCGCATTTGCTACCGCTTTTAAGACACCAGATCTACGAAATAAGATCTTCTTCACTCTCTCGATCATGGCTTTGTTCCGTTTTGGTTCACTCGTTCCGACACCTGGTGTTTCATACACAAATGTGAAGGAGTGCTTGGCGTCAGCTGAGACCGGTGGTTTGTTTGGTTTGATTAACCTATTCAGTGGTGGAGCGCTTATTCAGCTCTCTGTTTTTGCTCTAGGAATCATGCCTTACATCACCGCATCGATCATTGTGCAGTTGTTAACTGTCGTAATTCCTCGTTTTGAAACTCTTAAGAAAGAGGGACAATCAGGAACTGCAAAGCTAACTCAGTACACACGTTACTTAACAATTGGTTTGGCAATCTTGCAGTCAACAGGTTTGATCGCAGTTGCTCGTACACCAGGACGTTTGATCGCAGGTTGCGACCTTGCAATCATCCCTGACACTTCATGGCAGCGCATCATCACAATGATCGTTGTAATGACTGCTGGTACATCAGTTGTTATGTGGCTTGGTGAGCTCATCACAGATCGTGGTGTTGGTAACGGTATGTCAATCTTGATCTTTACATCTATCGCAGCAAGTTTCCCAAGCCAACTATGGTCAATTAGATTGCAGAAGGGTCTCTTTGCATTCTTCTTCATCTTGGCTGTCGGTGTTCTAATTGTTGCCGCAGTTGTCTTTGTTGAGCAGGCTCAACGTCGTATTCCGGTTCAGTATGCAAAGCGCATGGTTGGACGCCAGGCATACGGTGGAACCAGCACATACATTCCAATCAAGGTAAACCAGGCTGGTGTTATTCCAGTAATTTTCGCATCATCATTGCTTTACATTCCTTCACTCATCGTGAACTTCACAGGAAGTACAGCGGGCTGGGCGGTTTGGATTAGCCGTAACTTTGTTAACGGCGACAACATTATTTATGTCCTTACTTACGCATCACTGATTGTTTTCTTCACATACTTCTACGTTGCAATTACCTTCAACCCAGATGAGGTTGCAGATAACATGAAGAAGTACGGTGGATTCGTTCCAGGTATTCGTGCCGGAAGACCAACATCTGAGTACTTACAGTATGTGCTTTCACGCATCACAGCCCCAGGATCTTTGTACCTTGCATTAGTTGCAATCATTCCAATTGGTGCACTTGTTCTCTTCGGAGCAACACAAAACTTCCCATTTGGTGGAACTGCAATCTTGATCGTGGTTGGCGTTGGTTTGGATACTGCAAAGCAGATTGAATCTCAACTACAGCAGCGTTCATACGAGGGATTCCTTAAGTAATGCGTTTAGTCCTGGTAGGTCCACCAGGTGCTGGCAAGGGAACACAAGCTCAATTCCTGGCCTCGCACTTTTCAATTCCACATATCTCTACTGGCGATATCTTCCGCGCCAACTTAAAAGCTGGAACAGAGTTGGGAAAACAGGCACAAACTTTTATGGATCGTGGAGAGTTAGTTCCAGATTCAGTTACAAATGAGATGGTGAAAGATCGTCTAACCAACGATGATGTTGCTAACGGTTTTATTCTGGATGGATTTCCACGAAACGTTGCACAGGCTGAAGTTCTTCGCGCGATCCTTGCAGAAAAGAAGACCCCACTTCAAGCGGTCCTAGAGTTTTCAGCACCAGACGCCGAAATCATCGCTCGCTTGTTACAGCGCGCAGAGATCGAAAAGCGTGTCGATGACCAGGAAGATGTCATTAAGCGACGCCTAGAAGTCTATGCAGAGCAGACTGCACCAATTGTTTCCTTCTATCGCAACGAAGGCCTATTAATCTCAGTTAGCGCGGTCGGAAATGTAGAAGACATCACTGCTAGCGCAATTTCAGCTCTTAGCCGCGTCGCACAGTAAGTTTTCAATCATGGCTATTCAGGTAAAAACCCTTGATCAACTAAAGACAATGCGCCGTGCAGGTTTAGTTGTCGCAGAGATTCATAAGGCAATCCGTGAAGCAATCAAGCCTGGGATGACAACTAGCGCGTTGGACACAATTGCTGAAGCAGTAATCAAGCGCAACGGTGCAACCTCAAACTTCAAGGGTTACCACGGCTTTCCAGCAACAATTTGCGTTTCAATCAATGATGAAATTGTTCACGGAATTCCTGGTGATCGAGTCATCAATGATGGCGATGTAGTTTCAGTTGATTGCGGTGCGATCATTGAAGGCTGGCATGGCGATGCAGCTTTTTCTATCGGGATTGGAGTTGTTGATCCTGCAGATCAAAAAATGATGGATGTCTGCGAAGAATCAATGTGGCGCGGAATTGCAGCTGGCAAGAATGGTGCAAGACTTTCTGATATTGGATTTGCAATTGAGCAGTACACAAATTCACAAGGCAAGTATGGAATTTTGCAAGAGTACGGTGGCCATGGAATTGGTACAGAGATGCATCAAGAGCCCCATGTTTTAAACTTTGGCAAACCTGGCAATG
>Ga0208089_1000156_pt1 | contig 18055 bp, 17 predicted proteins | sample LakMenEpi29Jun12_FD_150744 | JGI IMG/M metagenome (GOLD analysis project Ga0208089, IMG submission 150744) | Freshwater microbial communities from Lake Mendota, WI - 29JUN2012 deep hole epilimnion (SPAdes) | ecosystem: Environmental > Aquatic > Freshwater > Lake > Epilimnion/Euphotic zone ... | reverse complement strand
GGATCTACTACAAGTCTTTATCGATCATCGCATTGAGGTTGTAAAGCGCAGATCAATCTTTAGAAAAGCCAAGGCTCAGGGGCGATTGAATTTAGTTGATGGACTTTTAAAAGCAATCGTTGATATCGATAAGGTAATCAAATTAATTAGAGGTAGCGAGGATGCCACAGTGGCAAAGGCGGGATTAATTAAAACTTTTAAATTAAGCGATGAGCAAGCAACATATATTTTGGATATGCCGCTTAGACGTCTTACTAAAATGAGCAAAATTGAACTTGAAACAGAGGCCAAAGAATTAAAGGCTACAATCGCCACCTTAACTGCAATCCTAAAAACAGAGGAGAGCATCAAAGCCAAGGTGTCTGAGGAGCTAAGTGATATTGAAAAGAAGTACGCCTCACCTCGCCGCACCCGCCTTGTTGCATAAGCAACTTTGATATCCACTAACGCCCTAGAGCTTCGCGCTGCCGCCAGGTTATTGGTTAAAGATGTAACTATCCGAATCAATCATGGTGATCGAATTGGTTTTGTTGGCCGAAATGGTGCCGGCAAATCAACACTTGCCAAAGTTTTAGCTGGTGAAACTATGCCCGCAGGTGGTGCGGTAAATCGCACTGGCAAAATTGGATACCTGCCGCAAGATCCACGAACTGGTGAAGATCAGGGAACAGTAATTGATCGAATCCTTTCAGTTCGCGAATTAGATTTAATCGCAAAAAGAATGCGCGCAGTTGAAGAGGAAATGGCGACCTCGCAAGGAAAAGATTTAGAAAAAGCTATGGAGCGCTACACCAGAGTAGAACATGAATTTTCGGCAGCAGGTGGCTACGCAGCTGCGGCTGAAGCAGAAGCAATTGCCTCATCCCTTGGTGTACCCAATAACCTATTTGACCAACAACTAAGCGCATTATCTGGCGGGCAAAGAAGAAGAATTGAGCTAGCTAGAATTTTATTTTCTGGTGCAGAAACTCTAATTTTAGATGAGCCCACTAACCACTTAGATGCTGACTCTATTATCTGGTTGCGCGAGTTTTTACTTAAGTACCCAGGTGGATTAGTAATTATCAGCCATGATGTTAATTTGATTGAAACTGTAGTAAATAAGGTCTTCTACCTTGATGCGAATCGAAATGTAATCGATGTTTACAACATGAGCTGGAAGAACTACTTACTCCAGCGGGAAGCAGATGAGCATCGAAGAAAACGTGAGCGAGCTAATGCTGAAAAGAAGGCTGAAATTTTGCAAAAGCAGGGTGAAAAGATGCGAGCTAAAGCAAGTAAGGCAAGTGTTGCCCAAGGCATGCTCAGACGAGCAGAAAAATTACGAAGTGGCTTAGAAGATGTTAGAAAAGTTGATCGAGTTGCAAAACTTCGCTTTCCAACACCAGCTCCTTGTGGAAAGACACCAATTACTGCAAGTGAATTATCAAAGTCATATGGCTCACTTGAAATCTTTACCGATGTAGAGCTGGCAATTGATAAGGGATCTCGTGTGGTGATTCTTGGCTTAAATGGTGCTGGTAAAACAACTTTGCTAAGAATTTTAGCTGGAGATTTAGAACCAGATACTGGTCAGGTAGAGGCTGGTCACGGTTTAAAAATCGGTTACTACGCCCAAGAGCATGAGACCTTAGATTATGAACGAACAGTGCTTGAAAACATGTTAAGTGCAACTAAAGATATTAGAGAGCCTGAAGCTAGAAATGTATTAGGTTCATTTTTATTCACCGGAGATGATGTTCATAAGCAGGTTAAGGTCTTAAGTGGTGGCGAACGCACCAGACTGGCCTTGGCATTATTAGTAGTAAGCGCGGCAAATGTTTTACTACTAGATGAGCCAACAAATAACTTAGATCCAGCTTCTAGAGAAGAAATCCTTGGCGCTCTTACTGAATATCAAGGCGCGGTAATTTTAGTTTCCCACGATGCTGGCGCTGTTGAAGCACTAAAACCAGAGCGAGTACTGCTTCTGCCAGATGGTGATGAGGATTTATGGAAAGATGAGTATTTTGATCTAGTAACTATTGATTAAGCGTCGATTCGCTCTCTATCAATATCAGCGTTAGAAATAAAATCTTTTCTTGGGGCAACCTCATTACCCATTAACAATTCAAACATTGCTTCAGCCTTTGTTACATCCTTCATAGTGATTCTGCGCAGGGTTCGATGCTCTGGATCCATAGTGGTCTCACGCAATTGATCCGCATCCATCTCGCCTAATCCTTTATAACGCTGGATCGGCTCTTTCCATCTTTTGCCATCTTTTTTAAGTTGGCCAATTACTTTTTTCATCTCATCATCTGAATAGGTATAAAAAATCTCGCCTCTTTTGCCACCGATTACATCAATTCGATGTAGTGGTGGGATAGCAGCAAATACTCGCCCAGCCTCAACTAGAGGTCGCATATAAGAGTTAAACAATGTTAGAAGAAGGCATCGAATATGAGCACCATCAACATCAGCATCTGACATAAGGATTACGCGGCCATACCTGGCATCATTAATTTCAAATGATTTACCACTGCCAGCTCCAATTACCTGAATAATTGATGCACACTCATTATTTTCTAGCATCTGCGAAAGCGATGCCTTTTGGACATTTAAAATCTTTCCTCTAATTGGCAAAATTGCTTGAAACTCTGAGTTCCTAGCCGCCTTTGTAGTGCCAAGCGCAGAATCTCCCTCAACAATAAATAACTCTGTTCTAGTTGGATCATCAGATCTGCAATCAGATAATTTAGTTGGCAAAGATGAGCTTTCCAGAGCATTTTTACGACGCTGCAAATCTTTATGCGCTCTGGCTGAAATTCTTGTTCTAGAAGCATTGGCAATCTTCTCCAATATCAAGCGCCCAGTGGCCTTATCTACTCTCTTGGTCGTATTAAAAAATGCTTTCATCTCATCGGCAACTACTTGGCCAACAATTTTGGCAGCTGCTGCTGTTCCTAATACCTCTTTAGTTTGACCTTCAAATTGTGGCTCAGACATTCGCACAGTTACAACTGCAGTTAGACCTTCTTGCACATCATCTTTTATGACATCTGCCTCATTATTTTTTAAAGTTTTAGTTGCCCGCAATACATCATTTACTGCCTTGGTTAATGCTTTTTCAAAACCTGCAACATGTGTGCCGCCCTTAGGAGTTGAAATAATATTTACAAAGGAGGCAACGGTTGCTTCATAACCATTTCCCCATTGCATTGCGATATCGACACCCATCTCACGTTCAACCTCAGTTGGAGTCATATGACCCTTTTCATCTAAGACTGGAACATTTTCAGTGTAGGCACCACTGCCTGAAATTCGAATAACTTCACCAACTGGATCATCTGGTCTTAGGAATGTGCAAAACTCGGAAATACCACCCTTATGAGTAAAAGTCTCAATGGTTTTAGCTTTGGTACGACTGTCATTTACTACCAGTGTTAATCCTGGAACCAAATATGAGGTTTGTCTTGCCCTGGCATAGATATCTTCAATTGATAACTCAGCCTCTTTTAAAAATATCTGCTTATCAAACCACCATTTAATTCGTGTGCCAGTTACCTTAGAAGAAACCTTGCCAATAACTCTGAGTCCAGATTTTTCAGTAAAACTTGCGTTAGGTCCATCGCCTTCAAAAATGCCAGCATGTCCGCGCTTAAATGACATCCAATAAATTTTGCTATCTCGATCAACCTCAACATCTAATCTGGAGGCTAAGGCGTTTACTACTGATGCACCCACGCCATGTAATCCACCAGAGGCAGCGTAGGAACCACCACCAAATTTTCCACCAGCATGTAATTTAGTCATCACAACTTCAACACCAGTTAGCCCAGTCTTTGGCTCTTTATCTACTGGAATACCGCGACCATCATCATGTACTTCAACTGAACCATCAGCTTCTAAATTAATTTCAATTTTCTGACAATGACCAGCTAGCGCTTCATCAACTGCGTTATCAATTATTTCCCACAAGCAATGCATAAGACCGCGAGAATCGGTGGTGCCGATATACATGCCAGGACGTTTACGAACCGCCTCTAAACCTTCTAGAACTGATAAATCTTTAGCGGTGTAACTACTTATGATTGCTGCAGAGGTACCATCATCTGCTTTAGAGCTCTTAGTTGCCACGGTTGGTAAGGTTATCGAGGCTTGTACCACCAACAGATGATCCGCGCCGAGATTGACCCGTATTTATGGCTAATTGATACAAAAATGAGATATTGACAACAAATTCTCAGTATTTGAGCAAAAAATTTACTTAATTGAAACCAAATTCCAAGCCGGGAATAAAGTATTCATGGTTTGATGTTCCCCTGTAGTAAATATAAGAGAGGCGGCAAGGCAATGAGCAATCAGATAACAATGGAACAAACTCCATTGAATTCATTAGATCGTTGTGATCGTTGTGGTGCCCAAGCCTATGTTCGGGCGATCTTAGTTTCAGGTGGCCAACTATTATTTTGTGCCCACCATGCAAAAACTTACGCTGAAGGTCTAAAGCCAGTTGTAGCGGCTATTCAAGATGAGAGTGAAAAGCTAGCTGAGCAAGCAGCTAATTAATCTGTAGTAAATCCAGCCTCGCGGTGGCTGCCATCGCAAAATGGCTTCTCCTTTGATGCCCCGCATCGACATAGTGAAAAATCTGTTTTGCTCTCAGTTACATTTCCATCAGCATCCACAAAATCAACGGTGCCAGTTACTCGAATTGAGCCATTTTTCTTAAACTGCATCTTTATCTTATCGCTCATATTTTTCTCCTATTTATTTAAGTGATTAATCTAGATAATCACGAAGTACTTGGGAACGAGATGGGTGGCGCAATTTAGACATAGTCTTAGATTCAATTTGGCGAATACGCTCACGAGTAACCCCGTAAACCTTGCCAATTTCATCTAGGGTTTTTGGCTGGCCATCGGTTAAGCCAAATCGCATTGCCACAACCCCGGCCTCACGCTCTGACAAAGTATCTAATACTGAGTGCAACTGCTCCTGTAATAATGTAAAGGAAACTGCATCAGCTGGCACGATCGCTTCAGAGTCTTCAATTAAATCACCAAACTCACTATCGCCCTCTTCGCCAAGTGGGGTGTGAAGTGAAATTGGCTCCCGGCCATACTTTTGCACCTCAACCACTTTTTCTGGGGTCATATCTAATTCTTTTGCTAACTCCTCCGGTGTTGGTTCCCGGCCAAGATCTTGCAACATCTGTCGCTGCACACGGGCTAACTTATTAATAACCTCAACCATGTGTACTGGAATACGAATAGTTCTAGCTTGATCTGCCATCGCTCTGGTAATTGCCTGTCTAATCCACCAGGTGGCATAGGTTGAGAACTTATAACCCTTTGTGTAATCAAACTTTTCAACCGCGCGAATTAATCCCAAGTTACCTTCTTGAATTAGATCTAAGAACAACATGCCACGTCCGGTATAGCGCTTAGCTAGCGAAACAACCAATCGAAGGTTTGCCTCTAGTAGATGGTTTTTATCCCGGCGACCATTTAACACAATTTGTTGGTACTCACGCTTTAACTTCTTATCCATCTTCTTATCATTTGTTAATCTCTCATCGGCAAAAAGGCCGGCCTCAACAGATTGGGCCAGAGATACCTCAAGTTCGGCATTTAATAGCGGTACTCGGCCAATTAATTTTAAGTAATCCTTTACTGGATCTGCAGTTGCACCAGCAGTTAACACTGTTTGCGCAGGGGCGTCATCTTCCTCTGAATCTTTAAGTACAAATGAGTTCGCTTCATTTTGCGACTCCTCAGCAACATTTACAACTCTAATCTCAGAGGCACCATCTTCTGCTGGTGTCTCCTCTTTCTCTTCAATTAAGCTATCGAGATCCTCTAACTCAACCTCTTCTAACTCAACCTCTTCGCCATCAATTTTTACCTTAGCAATCTTTTCACCCTTGCCGGATGCGGCAGCACTTGGCTTTGGCGCAGGGGGTGCAACCAGTGCTAACTCAGTTTTTTTCAGCATTCGATAAGGTGAGCCAAGACCTGCCTTGCGTAATTTTTCAACCTGCTTTGGCACAGTGGCCTCAAGCTCTCTAGCAATTAAAACTAGATCTTGATCAGCTTTTTTAACTATGCGATGAATATTTGAAATGCCTCTAGATTCCAACTCACTTAAGACATTTTTCTGCTGAATAACTAAATCTTTAACCTTTAAAATTTGGGAAACATCTTTAGCATCGAGATTTTGTTTTAATGGCACCTTTTCAACTTTTTTGGCAGGTTTACCTTTTTTTACTAAAGATTTTTTTACTAACTTCTTTTTTGCTGCAGGCTTACTCTTAGATTTACTAGCCTTTGCACCTTTTTTGGGCGCACGAGATACAGCCACAATTCATCCTTTGTTTTTGAAGTCTTTGCCGATGCGATTTATTTTAAACCGCCTGACTTCCTGGCTATATTATAAATTGTCCACAGGGGTAAATGCACATCCAAATTGATTAATTTGAGATTTTTGCCAGGTTGAGCGCATTTTTAATGATCTGACCCACAGTTTCGACTTCGATTAGGAAGCCATCATGGCCAAATGGGGAGGAAATGGTGTGCAGGGTGGAAACCGATGGGGCCAGCTCTGCTATCTCCTGCTGCAACCTAGGTGGAAATAATCGATCATTATCGATCGAGACGATATGTAGTGGCACCTTAACCTTAGAAAGGGCGGCTGCCACCCCACCACGATCCCTACCAACATCATGGGAGAGCATCGCCTCGGTTAGTGAAATATAGGTATTAGCATCAAATCTTTTGGCCAGCTTTTGTGCTTGATGATCTAAGTAGGACTCAACTGCAAACCGGCCCGTATCATCACCTTGTAACTCTCGCCCAAAGCGAACATCCATCTCAGATTCAGTTCGATAAGTTAGGTGCGCAATCCTTCGAGCAATTCCCATGCCTTCAGTTGGCCCAACACTTTGTTCATAGTAATCACCATTATTAAAGTAGGGATCACTCTTAATTGCTCTAATTTGAATTGTGGCCGAACCAATTTGATCACCAGTTGCAACGGCGGATGAGCCGATAGTACAGATAGAACCAATTAAATTTGGATGATCTATGGCCCATTCCAGACTTCGCATGCCACCCAAGGATGGACCAACCGATAATTGATACTTACTTACACCAATTTTTTTAGTAAAAGCTAGCTCTGCCGCCACCATATCTCTTATGGTCAGTGATGGAAATCTTGAGCCCCATCTTTTTCCATCTGGTGCTAATGAGGCTGGACCAGTACTTCCTTGGCAGCCGCCAATTACATTTGGACAAACTACAAAGTATTTATCAGTATCAAATGGCAGACCAGGCCCGACCATCTGTGGCCACCAACCATTAACATCTGCCCAGCCAGTTAAGGCATGGTTTACTAATATTGCATTATCACCTGTTGAATTTAATTTGCCCCAACTTTGGTAAGCAATCGTAATATCAGGTAATACCTCACCTGACTCCAGCGCTAAATCACCAATTTTTAGAAATTGGCGATCACCGGGGTGATGACCTTCCAGCCATGCCCCGGTAACTGCAAGATTAACCTTGCTCATTTTTACTGCTCGCTTTTTGTTAAGTTACGTAAATTACTTAGCTGCAGCGAATGCAGTTTCAAGATCTTTTTGAATATCTGCAATATTTTCAATACCAACAGATAGTCGAACTAATCCTGGAGTAACACCAGCAGTTAACTGCTCATCTGGTGTTAATTGTGAGTGAGTTGTAGAGGCTGGGTGAATTGCCAAGCTTCGTACATCACCAATATTTGCCACATGGGAGTGAAGCTTTAGCGCCTCAATAAACTTCTTACCAGATTCAATTCCACCTTTAATTTCAAAAGATAGAACTGAGCTGCTGCCCTTTGGACAGTACTTAGTTGCCCATTTGTTCCACTTAGATGATGGCAAGGATGCGTAATTAACCTTTTCCACCTGTGGATGTTTTTCCAACCAAGTAGAGATCGCCTTAGCATTTTCAACATGGCGCTCCATGCGCAGCGATAATGTCTCTAAGCCTTGGGCAAGTAGCCAAGCATTAAATGGTGAAACTGCTGCGCCAATATCGCGAAGTAAAGTTAGGCGAATCTTAAAGATGTAAGAAAGGTTTGCACCAAAGGCAGAGCCAACGCCAAGTGCTTGGGCGTAAACCAAGCCATGGTAGGAAGGATCTGGCTCATTAAAGCTCTTAAATCGCTTTGGATATCTGGCGTAATCAAACTTTCCAGAGTCAACAATCGCACCCACAATTGCATTTCCATGACCAGATAGGAATTTGGTTGCTGAGTGAACTACTACATCAGCACCCCACTCAATTGGCTTAATTAAATAAGGAGTTGCCACAGTGTTATCAACAATTAATGGCACCTCATTTTCATGGGCAATCTTTGCGATAGTTTCAATATCTAACACATCATTTTTTGGATTTGCAATCGTCTCACCAAAGAAAGCCTTAGTATTTGGCTTAACCGCTTTGCGCCAGCTCTCTGGATCCTCTGGGTTATCCACAAAGGTAACTTCAATACCAAACTTAGGTAATGTGTAATGGAAAAGATTGTAAGTACCACCATATAAAGATGGTGATGAAACTATGTGATCACCAGCTTGAGCAACATTCATAATCGAATAAGCAGTCGCGGCAGATCCTGATGAAACAAGTAATGCTGCCACTCCACCCTCTAAAGCTGCGATGCGTTGTTCAACTGCATCTTGAGTTGGATTCATAATTCGGGTATAAATATTTCCAAGCTCTGCTAAGCCAAATAGATCAGCAGCATGTTTGGTATCGCGGAATTGATATGCGGTAGTTTGATACAACGGTAGAGCGCGAGCGCCAGTTGTTGGATCTGGAACTTGACCAGCATGGATTTGTTGGGTTTCAAATGAGTAACTCAAAGTAGCCTCCTTGATTTAAGGGGATCGAAAATTAAATAGGGATAACCCCTAATTTTTCTTTTAGCGATCCACGCTTATCGATTACGCCTTGCAATCGATCTGGTCCTCACCCGGAGCACCCCACCGTGGTGGAGGGTTGCCGCTCAGTTAGCCGGGGCTAGAAACTGAGACTCATGACCTTAAGGAGAAAAATACTAGAGATTATGCGCCTTAGCAACTGCATCGTAGTAAATCTTGCCGGCATGCACATTTAATCCCTTAGCTAAGCCCGCATCATCTGCGGTTGCTTTTTCCCATCCCTTATTTGCCAAGGTTAAGCCGTATTTAATGGTGGCATTTGCTAAGGCAAAGGTGGAGGTGGCTGGAACTGCCCCTGGCATATTTGCTACACAGTAAAAAATTGAGTTATGCACTTTGTAGGTTGGATCTTGATGTGTGGTCGGATGTGAATCTTCAAAGCAGCCGCCTTGATCAATTGCCACATCAACTAATACCGAGCCTGGTTTCATCTTTGCCACCAACGCATTTGAAACTAACTTTGGCGCTTTTGCGCCACGAACAAGGACTGCGCCAATTACTAAATCAGCTTTTATCACCTCATTTTCAATATCAAATGCACTTGAGGCAATAGTTTTAACGGTGCCAGAAAATAATTGATCTATCTTTGCTAATCGCTTTAAATCTAAATCTAAAACACTCACATCCGCTCGCATGCCATGAGCAATCGTGGCTGCTGCCACGCCAACTACCCCAGCTCCAATTACTACTACCTTGCCTGGTCTAACACCTGGCACACCCCCAAGTAATACTCCCCGGCCACCAGTTGATGCTTGTAGCGCAGCTGCGCCCACCTGCACACTCATTCGCCCTGCTACCTCACTCATTGGCGCCAGCAGTGGCAATGTTCCATCCACCTCAATAGTTTCATAGGCAATTGCGGTGATACCAGAATCAATTACCGCTTGGGTGCAAGCTTTATTAGCAGCTAGGTGTAGGTAGGTATAAAGAATTTGTCCCTTACGCATTCTTTTATACTCAACCTCAATTGGCTCCTTTACCTTTTGAATTAAATCAGCTTTTTGCCAAATCTCATCGGCCGAATCAATAATGCTAGCGCCAGCGGCTGAATACTCTTGATCTGAAATAGCAGAGCCAATACCAGCATTTTTTTCAACTAATACTTTATGGCCGGCTGCAATATATGCATGCACACCAGCTGGGGTGGCGGCAACTCTAAACTCATTATTTTTTAACTCTTTGGGAATACCAATTATCAATTTACGCACTTGCCCACTTCTCTAATCAACGCTGATTAAGTAATTAAATACTACTGCCAAATAATGTGGCACAAATCCGTGGGTGCAGCTCGGCTCGCATTGCGGCAAAACTACTACTTGGCCAGGCGGCGCTGAAAACTCTGCGCAGCAAAAGTGCTAAGGGGTAATTTGGGCAATCACCAATCGCCCGATCTAGTGCGTTCTCTGCCAGCTGACTCTCAGCAGATTCATAGGCACAGGCAGCAAAGATGCAGGCAACTGGTGCGATAAAGCCAGTTGGTGCGTAATTACTTAACCAATACCAAAGGTTAAATAACTTATCCTTATTCTCATTATTTACTAACCCCATTGCATAATCTCTAACCTGTAAATCTTTAAATCTAACTAAGACCTGAGCAATTAATTGATTATCTGCTACCGAACCAAACTCGATAAACTCGGCCACTAATTGATTTACCGCGAGCGCCCCTGCTCGCTGAAGTGTGAGTACATCATCTACTTCATAATCTATTTCAGATATTTGATTGATTTCATCTGCAAGTAATAAGTTATTTTCCATAGGGTAAGGCTGGCAAATAATTTAGTTACGTGGGTAAATGAAATTATTAATTGTGGATTACTGGATAAATCTAGCTTGCGCACTAACTACATCTAGGTTGGTTGAAATACTCTGAGTAATTGCATTGCCATTAATTGGGGTAGTAACCCCATTAACACTCCAAGTGCCAGTCCAAGTAATCTTTAAATTAACTAGGTAGCTGCCAGCTTTTTTATAGGTATGAGTGATTGGTCCAATTGGATATGGGCTGCCAGCAAATCTACTCACCTCAAACCCACCATCACCATAACTCCAGGTAAATGTAGGGGTTAGATTTACATAAACCACAACATCTAAAATCGGCACCAGTGCGGTAAATCGAGATGGGGTTTGGCTCCAAAAATAGATCGGGATATTAACTAGTGGATCTACCCCTGGTTGATAATTAATATCACCAACTGGCAACATTTTTATTAAGCGATCAGATAAAGATGCGGTGGTTGGCTTTTTACCTGCTGCTACCTTTTTAATAATTGGTTTAGTTGCCGGCTTAGCTGCTGGTTTACTTACTGGCTTGCTAATTGGCTTGCTAATCGGCTTGCTAATTGGCTTGGGCGCAGCTTTTGGTAGCGCTAATAATTTTGGCACCTTAGTTACTGGTTTAGCTACCTTTGGTGCAGCCGGCTTACTGATTGGTTTACTACTCGGCTTTGGGATTGATTTTGGTGCAGCTTTTGTGGCTCCTTTTTGCGCAGTAATTATTAATTGATTGTTAGAGGTAAAGACATCTACGCAGGTTTTATCAATGCAGCTAGCAGAGTATGAGATCTGATTAGTTGTTATTAAAAAGCAAAAGCTAAGGATTAAAAGTTTTGTAATTTTGATTATCGAATTTGAATTAATTGCCACACCCCATCTCGTTTTGCCACCACAAATTGATTTGAGATCTCAGAGCCACTCCAGATCTGCTGCTGGCCACCATTTTTTTCAATCTTGGTTAGGGCGGCGCGATTTATTACTACATCAAATACTTTTTGATCCGGCCCATCAGAATTTATCAGCACTTTAACCAACTTATATCCCTGCCCCCGCAAAGATGCGTTGGTAAAAAGGCTGGCTAGGCGAGATGAGATATCTAAACAAGCGCACTCAGCAGCTGCTGCTTGTTTTAGCTTTGATAAATCCCCGCCTAGTGCCAAATTTAAGCTATCTACATAATTTATGATCGGCTCAATGGCTGCTGGCTCAACCGCTGGTAGCAGTGATAGATCATTTTCTTGCCTCTGATCTAACCTAACTTGATCTGAATTAACTTGATCTGAATTAACTTGATCTGAATTAACTTGATCTGAATTTACACCGCTAATCTCCATCGCCCCATGCGCTCTAGCGCAGGCAGATAAGAGCAGTGGCAGTATCAGGATTAATAGTGCTCGCCTTAAGCTCATGGCGATAATCTAAATAAATTTTAAAATCACTGCTTAAAGATGAGAGTAAATATGTGAATTACTACTGGGTGTGTAAAACTACCCTTATGGCACACCGAGATGGCGATGGTTGGATTGAATGTAATTGCGGTGGAAAGCATTGGGGATTACATGGCGCAGCCGGCTTGTTACTAATTAGAGATAAAACCATCTTGATGCAACACCGAGCTCCTTGGGTACACAACGGTGATACCTGGGGAATTCCAGGTGGAGCCCGCGATTCTCATGAGAGCCCAGTGCAAGCAGCAATAAGAGAGGCCCATGAAGAGATTGGCATCTTTGAAAAAGATTTAACGCCAGGTGAGATCTTTATTGATGATCATGGGGTGTGGAGTTATCACACAGTAATTGCAAATGCCCACAAAGAGTTAGTTGCCCATGAAGCAAATGATGAGTCCAAGGAGGTGGCTTGGATACCACTTGATGATGTGGTTAAGAAAAATCTACACCCCAGCTTTGCAAATACTTGGCCACAACTTTTAGTAAAGTTAAAAGCGCTTTAATCGCCGGTTTTTTCTGGACTGGCTTTATATTGTTGATCTAATCTAGAAAGTGCCTCTTTAATTACCGCCCCATCATGGGTGCGATAAAAAGCTGGCATTGAGTTTAAAAGAATTGAGCCATACCGTTTATTTACAATTCGAGAATCTAATATCGCCACCACTCCCCGATCATCTAGGGAGCGAATTAATCTGCCCGTACCTTGGGCAAGAAGCAGCGCTGCCCGTGGCAGTGAGATCTGCATAAAGCCAGAGCCACCAGATTGATCTGCTTGCGCAGCTCTAGCAGCTAGCACTGGTTCATCTGGCCGTGGAAATGGAATTCGATCAATCGCAACTAATGTGCAGGCCGGGCCTGGCACATCAATACCTTGCCAAAGTGAGATTGTGCCGAGCAAGGTGGAAGATTCATCTTTAGCAAACTTTTCAACTAATGGCCCAACTGCATCCCCTCTTCGTTGGGTAATAATTGGCAGCTTTAACTCTGCTAAAACTTTTCTTAAATGCTCATCAGCTGCCTCAACTGCTTTCCAAGATGAAAACAATGCCAAGCACCGGCCCCCGGCTGCTTGAATTAACTCTCCCAACTCAACTAACACTTGATGTGAGATGCCATCCCTAGTTGGTTCTGGTAGATCCTTTGGCAGATACAACATTCCTTGGTTTGCAAAATCAAAGGGTGAGCCCACATCTAAGATCTGCAGATTTGCCGGATCCATACTCTGCTGATCAGGCTCCTGATTATTATCCCCAATCGCTTCACCATTATCTTCATCCTCAGCTAATTTTTCATTAACTACAAAACCAATACTTTTAGCGATTGAATCAAAGGATTTGCCCACAGTTAAGGTGGCGCTGGTGGCAATAACTGGCGTCTTACTTAATAGATTTTTGCGCAACACATCAGAGACTGAAAGTGGGGCAAGGTAGAGGGTAGAAAAATTTGGCTCAAACCAAAGCACATGTGTGCTGCCTGGCTTTAATAACTTAGTAATAGTTTGATTAATCTCATTTAGCGCACCCTTTACCCGAGCTCGCTCGGCCATAGTATTTGGATCAATAATCTGCTCATCAGCTGAAATTAATTGCAATACTGAAGCAACTGCCTCCTTCACCTTTCGCATCCCGGCCTCTAATTCTTTAGGCACCTGCTCTAATTTGCCCAACTTAGCTGTATCTAGCTTTACATCCAGGGCATACTCCTCAACTGACTTGGTAAATTTCTCACTGGCTTTAACCAAGCCATCACTTGCCTTTGATGGCATATGTTTTCTAGCCATTACCGCTGCCCTACTTACTCTGGCCGCAGTTAACTCCTCAGTTACCGCACCTGTGGTGCGATCTGAAAACTCATGTGCCTCATCTAAAACAATTGCATCCCGCTCTGGCAAGATCGGATGTGAATCAACAATCTCAATGGCTAACAGTGTGTGGTTAGTGACCACAATATCTGCCGTTTGTGCCTTTGCTTTTGCTAACGCAGCAAAACACTTTGCCCCAGATGGACACTCATCTGGGCCAATGCACTCTCGGCCAGAGACGGAGGCTGCCTGCCAAACTCTGCGATCAACATCGGGGGCATCATCTCGATCCCCACTAGCACCGGCAGATTGCGCCCAAGCGCGTAATCGTTTGGCATCTGACTCTAAGTATGAAACATCTAATATCTCCTGCGCCTCTGGATCTGAGGCTGAGTTATTTAATTTTTGCAGGCAGATGTAATTTCCAACGCCCTTATAGATTGCAAATGAGATATCTCGGTTTAACTCTTTTTCTAATGCCGCCTTTATCTTTGGCAGATCCCGCTCAACTAATTGGCGCTGTAAGGCAAGAGTTGCAGTTGCCACTAAAACTTTTTTGCCATGAACTAAGGCTGGTACTAAATACGCTAAGGATTTTCCAGTGCCAGTGCCTGCTTGCACTAAGAGATGGTGTCGATTATTTAATGCATTGGCCACCGCTTGTGCCATCTCAATTTGGCCAGCTCTAGCTTCACCGCCAATGGCAGCCACCGCTACATCTAACGCCTTTAATACCTGTTTCGAGTAATCACTCACTAGGGCAGGTTAATTTAAAAGCGGAGTAAAAGGTCATGCATTTAAGTACTATTCTTAAGTTATTAATAAATAATTTTTAAAAACAACTTTTTACTACTGAATTGGCACCAATATCTTGCTGCCAGCAGAAAGATCGGCTGAGGATAATTGATTAACCTCAACAATATCGGCCACCACAGAGGCGATTGAGTTTCTTGGCGCCACCATGGCTGCAATTGACCAGATGCTCTCACCCGGTGTTACCACCACCTGAACATACTTGCTCTTAGCTTTTGTGCTGGCAGAATCTGAGCTGTTGCTAGCACTTGAGATTGAGCTAAAACCAGCGCCAATCACAACTAGCAGCGATAGGCTCAAACCAGTTCTAGCTAGCCGTTTTGCTTGTCTTGCCTTCATCTTTTCGTACTCCGTTAATAACAGGTCCGTAGGGGATTCGAACACCTGTTCTATAGAGTATTAAACACCACGCCACTGACAATGTCTACTTAAAACCGAACAAATGTTTGATTTTTTCCTCAACCCCTGCTACCCTTCAGTTATGGCTAAAAAACCGGCAAAAGCGCAGGTAACTGAGCTGCCAGATGGCCCAGCCGATGACAATGGGCTCACCCCTAGGCAGTTAAAGATTTTATCTGTTATCAAAAAAGCGGTTGAGGATCAGGGCTATCCGCCCAGCATGCGCGAGATCGGCCAAGCTGCCGGCCTATCCTCTACCGCCTCCGTCACCTACCAATTACAGATCTTGGAAGAAAAAGGTTGGATCCGCCGGGATGCCTCTCGTGGTCGGGCGATTGAAATCACTCTTCCTGGTCAAGATGGTGAGGCGGCCCCGCAGGATAAAACTAGATTAATTCCACTAGTTGGCAAGATTGCAGCTGGAAATCCAATTTTAGCTGAGCAGATAGTTGAAGAGGTCCTACCACTGCCAGAGTCAATTGTTGGAAAAGGTGATCTCTTCCTGTTGCAGGTAAAGGGAGATTCCATGATTGATGTGGCAATCTGTGATGGTGATTATGTAGTTATTAGATCGCAAAAGAGTGCGGAAAAGGGTGAGATTGTTGCGGCCATGATTGATGGTGAGGCAACGGTTAAAACCTGGTCTAAAAAAGATGGACATTACTGGTTGCTACCGGCAAATGATGATTACACGCCAATTCCAGCAGATGATGCGCAGATACTAGGTAAGGTAACAGCGGTTCTAAGATCTGTTTAAGCTGGCTTAAAAACCTCTTGGCTAAATGAATCTTTAATTATTGCTCTTCCCTGCTCTAAAGATTTTATAACTCCCTCTGCTTGCATCTGGGTAATGATATTACCTAACACAGTTGCCTCCACTGGACCTGCGTAAACAGTTTTTCCAGTTGCATTAGCGGTTAGTTGATTTAATAATTTATTCGCACTGCCACCACCAACAATATTAATTGAATTAATTTTTCTACCAGCAGCCAGCTCAAGTTGAGCTATTACCTTCACATATGCATCCGCTAAGGAATCAAAAATACATCTGGCATACTCAGCTGGAGTAGTTGGCACTGCTTGATTACTCTCCTGACATAGCGCAGCTATACGCTCTGGCATCGCTCCTGGCTTTTCAAATCTTCGATCATTTGCATCAATTACCGCACCCCTTGGTAGTAATGCTGCCTCGGCGGCAAGTTGGGCAGCGGTGTATTTCTCACCCTTTGCCGCCCAGTAATCCAATGACTCCTCAAGTAACCACATACCAGCAACATTTTTAATAAATCTAATTCGATCCTCAACGCCCATCTCATTTGTAATATTAAAATCCATCGCAGTTTTATCAGTGACTGGTTTATCTAACTCCAAACCAACTAATGACCAGGTGCCACTGGAAATATAAGCTGAATCTAATGAGGTAGGAAGTGGTGTTCCGGCCACAGCACTTGCGGTGTCATGGGAGCCAACTGAGATCACCTTGATGCCATCTAATTTCCCATGGCCAGTGATTACTCCCATTTGCTGCTTGGGTTTATTAATTGCTGGAAATATCTGGCGCTTAATACCTAACTTGTCGATTAACTGCCAATCCCAATCCCGGGTGTGAACATTAAGTAATTGGGTGGTAGAGGCGTTGGTAATTTCAGTGCTAATTGAGCCGCAAAGTAGGTAATTCATTAGATCTGGCACCATTAAAAACTTATCAGCCTGGTCATAGATCGCTGAGTTTTTCTCAGCAAATAATTGATACATCGTGTTAAAGAAAATAAACTGAACACCAGTTCGGCTATATATGTAATCAATTCCTAAATCAGCTTTCAGCTTATCCATTAAGCCATCGGTTCGGCTATCTCGATAACAAAATGGCTGACCAATCACCTCACCAGTTTGATCAATTACGCCATAATCAACCGCCCAGCTATCTACGCCAACACTATTTACTTTTCCCAATTGGCAAGCAGCGGCCAACCCCGTCTTTACCTGTTCGACGATAAATGACCAATCCCAAAATAATCCAGCATCAGTTTGCACCGGTTCATGTTTGAATCTATGAACCTCAGTTAGTGAGATTTTTGAATCAACTAACTCACCCACAGTAACTCGACCAGATGAGCCGCCAAGATCAACCGCTGCGTAAAGCAAAAATCTGCCTATCTAAGAAAGGCTGCTGCAACGCCACCATCAACTGGAATATGTAAGCCAGTAGTTAGTGTTAGATCTCCACCTAAAATCACAAATACGGCAGCTGCAATATGTTCTGGTAGCACCTCTTTTTTCAAGATAGTGCGCTGTGCGTAATACTCACCCAGCTTTGCCTCTTCCACGCCATATTGTTTAGCCCGGTTTGCACCCCAACCGCCAGCAAATATGCCAGAGCCCTTAACTACACCATCTGGATTAATACCATTAACCCGGATACCAAACTCACCTAACTCAACTGCCAGTAGACGAACTTGATGAGATTGCGCAGCCTTTGTTGCCCCATAAGCAACATTGTTAGCACCGGCAAATACTGAGTTTTTAGATGAGATATAAATAATATCGCCACCCATTTTTTGCGCGATTAAAGCTTTAGCTGCTTCGCGGGAGACTAAGAATGAGCCTCTAGCCATAATATCTAATTGCAAATCCCAATCTGCGATTGTGGTTTGGGTAATTGGTTTAGCGATAGAGATACCGGCATTATTAATTACGATATCAATGCCACCAAAGGCGAGCATTGTGGCAGCCATTGCTGAAGCAATTGCATCCTCACTAGTCACATCCATAGCAACTGCAATTGCTTTGTCAGTGCCGCCTAATTCAGCGGCAAACTTACTTGCTCCCTCTAAATCACGATCTGCCACA
>Ga0208089_1000155_pt1 | contig 18140 bp, 26 predicted proteins | sample LakMenEpi29Jun12_FD_150744 | JGI IMG/M metagenome (GOLD analysis project Ga0208089, IMG submission 150744) | Freshwater microbial communities from Lake Mendota, WI - 29JUN2012 deep hole epilimnion (SPAdes) | ecosystem: Environmental > Aquatic > Freshwater > Lake > Epilimnion/Euphotic zone ... | reverse complement strand
TGAGCGGATCGATTTCCATGATTGGAACGTCGTCTGTCCTGACGCTATCCGCTGACCCTCTAACAGCCCTTTCCGCTGCTCCAAAGCAGTATGTGGACAACCGGATTTCAAGAGAAGTGGCTTCGTTGAGATTTCGCTCAACAACCAATCCTGGAACAGCCAACACTTTAGTTACTTCAAGCAACATTGTTTGCTCTGTAAATCAATCAGCAGGATCTAGCACGGCTACAATTGCTGTTGCAAACCCAGCGTTGTTCAACACGTCCTTTCCGTTCTTCCTGACTGGTCAGTACATTGGCATAGCAACCGCAGTTGGTGGGCTTACGGCAAAGCTATACGAGATTACATCTGTAAATTATAGCGCAAACACATTTACAATTACTGCTCCAGACACCACTGCAAAAACAGGTTCCACGCAACTTTCATTCGTATACTCAAATCTGACTCCTCCTGCATTGCCGTCCAGATTGGATGCGAACGGAAACAGGAATATCAAGAGCGTTGCTTTGTGCCTTACATCCAGAAAGCACTACATCAATTACTGGTACGACAGTGAAAGCGACGACATGGCAACTACGCCAACGACTACAGCAGGCAATCCAGCACTTCTGACAACGCACTTGTTTGGAGATGCTATCACCAACACGGGAACAGCTACCGCAGTGCAGTTCATGACTGCTTTGCAAATGCGGAACATAAATACAACCGTAAACACAGTGGCAAACATCACTGCTCCTGGATCTCCAGTTGGGTTCGGCCTTACAAGCAAGGGCATCAATGTTGGATTCTTTGTCGATGCAACGACAGGTCTTCCATACACGAATGTTCACGATGCAAATGTGACCGTATTGCGATGACCGTTTGGGACAAGATTGTTGAAGCAGAGCTAGCCGCTGCAAAGCGGCATCCCAAGCTGTGGAACAATACAAGCGAGCAGGACATACGGAACATACTGAAATTTTACGGACTCCATGGGGGGCTGTTCTACCACATCGAAGATGGCGAGGTGCAAGCGGTGATGACCGCTCACCCAGGCTGTAAGCTGCCGGATTGGGAGTGGGACGAGTTCACCAGCGATTGGACGATATTCACGCTGTGGGCGAGCAACCGGAACGCTTTCGAGCAACTGGTAAACCATGCCATACAGGACAAAAAGCCGGACTTGATTTATGCGGTTCGCGATGGAAACATCGTGGAAATAACAGTGCAGAAACTAATAAGACTTTTCTATGGGCGGATCTCCTAAAATCAACATGCCTACTCCACCGAGTTACTCTAGCTCGATGGAAGAAATCTTGCGTTCCCAGTTGAAGTACGCTCCTGAGATTTACGCTGCCGAAAAGCAATACCAACCACTTTATCAAGCCCTACAAGCACAGCAGGAGCGGCAAGCAGCAGAAGGCCAAATGGCCTTGATGAAAGACTTGCAGCCAAAGCTATCTGAGCTTGAAGACGCATACTACACGCAACAAGGGTTAGACCAGACACGTCGTTTGCAAGAGCAAGCACCTGCATACGTCCAAGCATTCCAAGAAGCAGCAGGAACAGCCGATATCACAAAGGGGCTAAAGTCTTATGCAGCAGAACTGCAAGCAAAAGGCCCTCAATACGATATTTCTCCAGAAGAGCAAAGAGCCATCGATCAGTCAGTAAGATCTGCATATGCAGCCCGTGGGACAGCATTAGGAGACCAAGCAGCGTTGGGGGAAGTTCTGAACCGTTACCAGTTCCAACGTCAACGCAGACTTGAAGAGGATCAGTTGCGTTCTGCACGACAAATCGAATCCGCAAATATTGCAGCAGGTTTGCAACAGCAATCCGCTCCAGCCATGCAGGCTTTCTATGGGCAGCCAATGTATGCGGGGAACTTTGCAGGCAACGCCATCCAATCAGCATTGATGGGACAATCTCAAGCAGGAGCGCAATACTTCAATCCAGAGTCGCCAACTGGCATGGGAGCAATCTACGGTGCATACAACGCTGGTGTTCAAGGAGCGATAGGTCAGGCTCAAGCAAGCGCAGCATCTAGGGCAGGGGGAATGCAAATGGGAGGAGCACTTGGCGGAGCAACAATAGGCGCTATGGGATTGGTCTTTTTCTAATGAAAAATAGAACGGAACATACAATACGGAAAGCCTTGTTGAAGGCAAAAAGACCTGCTGTTCTTTGGAGCGGCGGGAAGGACTCTGGTGTCCTTTTGGATATCGCGCTAGGCATTCGACCAGACATTGAGGTTATCCACTTCAAGCTGCCATTTTTGCCAGCAAAGTACCAGCATCACCACAAGCTCCAAGAGACCCTTGGCATCACTGTGCATGACTGGCTTCCATCAAGACTCGCATTGACTCACGGTAACAATCGCATCGATGTGTGTGAAACCTACGATATTGGCAGTGGAGAAATCAGCGTCATGCGCGGCACTGAGCCTTTCGAGGAGGGCAAGCCCTGGGTGTGTGGACTAGACTGGCTCAACAGACCAACTTGCAAAGCCACAGCAAACTTCGACGTTCTCTTGTGCGGACACAAGAGTTGCGACATCGATCCATTGACAGGGAACGTACCTCTGGAGATTGACATGAAGCGTCTGGGAGCATTCACTGAATGCTGGTATCCTTTACGGGATTGGACAGACGAAGACATCTCAAACTACACACTGTCGAACCACATTCTCTACGACGAAAACCGCTACGATGCCAGGGTTGTCTCAAAGGAGGATAAATCCCTCAACTCAGACTACATCCAGGCTTGCATGCGGTGCGTTGACAAACGAGAAGGTGATTTTGTTCAGTGTCCGAAACTACAAGCAGACATTGAAAACATCTCAAGATTCATCCGGCACGAACAGCAGGTGCATGCCTACTGTAACGTCAGATCTGGATTGCCAGACATGCGGGGCGTGTTGCAGTCACAAGTGGAGTTGGCCGATCCTCAAGAGGGACAGGTCGGATGCGAGTGGCATCCCGAAGGAGATGCAACGGGAGGATTATCCGCTACTTAAAACAGTCAACAATAGATGCATTGCTTTGCTAGGCACTTGTGGTGTACAAACAACTTGTTCGATATACAGCAATAGACCGCAGGCTTGCAGGAACTTTCAGAAGGGCAGTCAACTTTGCTTAGAAGCTAGGAGAAAACTATATGGCTAAACCACAAATGCTATTCGGGTATCAACCGCCAGCGGCAATGTCCATGATGGGACAGGGAGTTGCTGAAGGCATGGCGAAGGTTGGGCAGCTATATGGAGAGGGAATGGCCTCCATGGGGAAGAGCCTTGGGCAAGGCATCACTTCTGCCGCTTCCGCAATTGCTGACTACAAGCAGATTACTGACTCTGCGAACGCTCTAAAGAAAGCGGTGAAGTCGTTACCCGACGATGATTATGGCTCGAAAGGCTTTATGATGTCGTTCTTGGAAGATCCAAGCATTTCGGATTTACAGAAATCCAGGATGGGCGGAGACATGCTTGGGGCGGCGGTCAAGAACATGATGGAGATGCGTAGAATCCAAGAGATGAACAGAGGCAGGATGGATTTACAAGGCATGAGAGGCGCACAGGGAGGTGCATCGCAGACGCAACCTGTAACATTTACTGAAATGAGCCTGCACCAGTAATTATGCAAGAAGAAATTCAAGGATTACTGACAGCACCCCCAACATCCGCAGGAGCATTTCGCGGAGGGCAGATTCCACTGGGCTTTGATCCAGCCGCTATTTATCAATACCAGCAAGGAATACAAAACCCTGGTGCTCCACCGCAAGTTCAAGAGCCAACACCCCGGCAGGAACCTGCTTCTGCTCCTGTTCAGCAAGCGTTCGATGATCCCGTATACATACCGAATTGGAACCTAGACACTCCTCCTGTAGTTGTTCGTATTCCAGAAGGGTTTAACCCTCAAGATCCAGCGCACGTTGCAGCAGCGCAGAAGGCATATGAAGTAGCATATGACCCCAAAACATTAGGGCCAGCGGCAGTTGAATATTTGTCTAAAATCAAAAATCAAGACGCAAGAATTGCGGCAGCAAATGACAATGTTTCAAAATACGCAAATGAAGTATCGCGTCTAGAATCAATAATTAAGAATCCAAAAAAGACAATAGCTAGACATTATGGTCAAGGCGGTATTCAAGAAGTCGAATTGACGCCAGAGGAAGTTGCTGGAGCCTTGGATAAGTTGGGTAAAGCCAGAGAGAAGTTTGCTGAATCAGAAGCAAAACTCAAAGCGGCAAAAGAACCAGCACGACCAATGGAAATCAATGTCGAGTTGCCAGCAGCGCAACCTCCGCAGCAACCCCAAGAGACTGAAGCACAGGCGCAGCAAGAAACGCTGCCAGAGGCAAAACCAGAGGTTCCAGAAGCTTCGCGGCAAAGACAACGATACGATGCTATTAAAAACAACTTGTATCAACAAGCGCAGCAAATGATACAAAAAGGGTTAGACCCAAAATCTGTTCAAGATGGATTTAAGCAAGCGATTGAAAGGCTAGACTCGCAATGGAAGCCAGAGCTTCTTGAGGTAGACGGAGTGCTTTACTCGTATAACACTCCAAGCAAACCAGAAATTGTTCGCGACAATATCAAGCTGGTAGAAAAACCGTTCAACGATATGATTGAACGTGTCCGCAAAAACATTGAGAACATTGACCAGATTGAAAGCATGCGGCAGCAGGCGGAGCGAGCTGCAAAACTTAAAGGCCCAGAAAGAACCGCAATCATTGAAGCACTTCGAGCTTCATTGAAGTCAATCAACACAGCAATCAGCGGCACATCTGACGCTCTTTCTCAAAACGAATATCTGCGTCTTGGTGGATCACTGGAGACATGGAACTTCATCAAGGCCATGCAGCCGGATTCTGCTGCTTTATTTTTCACTGCAAATCCAGAAGGCTTTGCAAAATCAGTTGAAGTTCTACGAAACATGACGGGCAACCGAATGGTTTCAAATTTCAATCAAGCAGAAAAGATTTCAAAAAAATTCCCAGTGTTGCAAACGCTGCTTCCCGACAAGCCTTCGTACTACAACGAAATCTTGAAGACACACGGCAAAAGCCAGGTCATCGAGAAGAATCGACCACAGCAGCAGCAGGCACAGCCAGTAATCACCAAGCAGGGAACGCAGTTCACAAGAGTGCCAAGGTAGTATGCCACAAGAAATATTCATCCCTTCCAAAGGCAAGACGCTCACGTTTGCGGACGACTTCTCTGACCAAGAGATTGCGGACTACATTGATGCCAACTTCCCACGCTCTGGCGAGGACGTAGCATACGACCTAAAGAACCGCTTGCTTGATCCAGAGTGGAACCCCTCTTACGAGGATTTCGAGAAGCTACGGAAATACAACACCGAAAAGGACATCAACACGGCAGAGGTTGTAAGGAACATTGCTGGCGGGATTGTTGAGATGGGAGGCAATCTGCTCAAGGCTATTCCAGCAGCAGTCTCTGACCCAACGGCAATCCCAGGCAGTGCGGCTAGAGGGCTTGTAAACAACCTCAAAACCTACTCCATGCTGGCGCAAGGGGGCGTAGACCCAGGCTCTCCTTTGTTCAACATGATGAATGGAGATAGCATCACCGCTTACTCCACATGGCGCGATTCCATCCTTGCTGCTAGAGACCTGGCCGAAACCAGCAATGCAGCCATTGGGGGAATGCCTGTAAATCCACAGCAAGTGGCGGGAGCAGAGGTCGTCATGGATCCGCTCAACATTCCATTTGTGCCAGGACTTAGCGTTGCTGGCAAGGTGGGAGCAAAAGCGGCTGGAGCAGTTGGGCGCACGGCAGAGTTAGCAGGCAGAGGGGTTGCTCAAATCGCATCAGTGCCAGAGCGAGCAATGGCCAAAGCCGCTACCGTATTAGCTGGAGTGCCAGAGGATGTTGCTAGAGCAAGCGCAGCGGACTTAGCGACCAAAGGAGCAATCCTCGATGCAGCCGCAGGAGTGGTTCCTGGAGCATTTGAGCTTCAAGCAGCAAAGCGTGGCGGACAAGCATTGGAAGCAGCAGGGGAAGCCGTTGGCGCAGCAGCGAGGGCAGCAGAGGCTCCAGCAGGGATGCTCAGTCCCATTGAAGTGGCATTGCAGAACCCAGAGTTATCCAAGGGAGCACGGGCAATCCTTACGGTGACTCAACGCATTATCCCACGGGATGCTGCTCTAGTTGCTGGCACGGCAGCAGAAGGGGCACTTATCGGTGGAGCACTTGGCGGAGGCTTGGGCGCACTGCAAAGCACGGATGAAGAGGAAATCGGAAAGGCTATCGGCGGCGGGATTGCTGCTGGCACGATGATTTCGGGAGGCTTGAAGCTATACGATGTCGCTACGGGCAAAGTGGCAAAAGAGCGCGTTGTAAACGATGCGTCGAGGAATATTGCCGAGGCTGCTGCAAGAGGAGAGACAGAAGCTGAATTAGCAGGACGTGCAGAGTTGTTTGACCGTCTGAGCAACATGGATCGCAAAGGCAACGCCCTTGGGACGTTCATTGCGGTAGACAACCTGATTTCGCAACGTGGAGGCAAAACGAAGATCGTCGATGGAGACGTGTTGAAAGGCCCAGGAGGAGAGACTGGCTGGAACGCTTATTACGATCCAAAGGATAAGACCATCTACATCAACTCCAAGAGCGCGGATGCAACGACGATACCGCATGAGGCAACTCACGCATTTATCTCCGACCTCTTAGCTGACGACATCACTTCTCGTCTGTTTACCCGCGATAGCGATGGACGCTTGCAGCCAACGAGCGAAGGCACGATTAGTCGCCTCATCGACGGATATCTCAAGGACGCTGACAACATCAAACTCTCTGATGGCACGACCGAAGGGCAACGCTTACGCGAGCGGCTAGACTCTGCATTCGACCCTGCAACTCCGATTTCGGAACAGGTGAGCAGATTGCGCGACATCACGCACGAGATTGCAGCACGGTATTCGGAAGAGTGGATTGCCAAAAAGAATCCACGGGACTTGGTGCAAGGCACAATGCCCACCATTTGGAGCGAGGCAATCACCGCAGTGCGAGGCAAGCTCGACAAGACATTTGGGAAAGAAACTGGAAACCCTATCCTCGACCCAGTCCTCAAGCGGATATTCGATCCAAAGGAGAGCGGTGTGCCAGCAAGGGAAGGGGTTACTCTCGACCCTAGAGCACTCGCATATGATTGGGCAGATAAGCGTGGAGCGTTCATGACGCGCTATAGCGTTGGCAGTCCAGCCCCAGGCAGGAAGCATTGGAGACCTGTATTTAAGGAGGTCAAACAAACCCTTGTAGACAACGGAGCGCAAAAGCCTGACAACGCTTACTACAGCAAGAACAACTTGTCTCTCCTTGGCGTAGGAGAGGATGTTATCAACTCGCTGACAACCAGAAACATTGAAACGCAACTGCGCTCAAGTGCCCCGATTGTCGGCACCCGCGAAGCTGAGATTATCAACAAAGCCATTCGGGCTGCAAAAAGCGGCGAGATGCTCGATATGCGGGATTACATGTCGTTCCTGTACGAGGGATCGGCTGAGTCCGGCAAAGCACGGCAAGGCAACCCTCTCGATAAGCAGATTGCTGTTATCGACGTGTTCTGGAACAAGGACAACGGGGTTCAAATCCTGGCAATGGATATTGGCTCTGCAATGTCCAATCTGGCTAAGGCTGTAAAGTCCAGAGGCGAAGCGTCAGGGTTTGATTCGATTGCCAAAGCGCAGAAGGCGCTCAACCAGTACATCAAGCACGTCGCTGATTCAGAGTCGAACTTCGATGCTGCCAAGAAGGGTTGGGAGATTGAGGTTGACGGAGTGCCAATTGGCAGACAGGCGCACAAAACACTGCACCAAGCACTGAATCTGCCGAATGCAGCCAAGGACGCTCCTCCTCCATTTAGGACGGACATCGACATCAGCCGATCTGGCCTCAACCGCATCTCAGGCGTTGAGTTCATCCTGCCAAGGCGAGTAACTGGACAGGTCATTGAGACGGGCATTTCCACTCCGATTAGCAACAAGGGAGTATCCGCCATCCGGCGCAGGTTCCAGCCAAAGAGAACGCAGGTTGAGCAACTTCCAAACGGGATGGTTGCCCAGGATGCAGATGGCGCACGCATCGTCAAAACAGACACTTCCGGCTACCGCTTGTTCGATCCGCTAGGAGAGAAGATTGGAGTGTTCCGCACATTGGACGCAGCAGCAGAGGCAGCGAGCAATCAAGCAGCGAAAGATTTAAGCACCGTCAAGGAGATTCAATATGCCATTCAAGAGCAACGCGCAAAGGAGATATCTGTACGCCAACGAACCCTCTATCGCGAAGCGGTTCGCCAAGGAGACGCCCAAGGGCAAGAAGTTGCCAGAGCACGTTTCCAACCGCAAAAAGAAGAAGTCTTCGACCAAGTAGCTGTAGCAAACAAGACTGCAAGAGCGGCAGGTGCAGTAGGAGACCAAGCTGTTACAGTGCAGTGGCTTTCCAGAAATCTGTCACCAAACGAATCGGTATTGAACTTTGGAGCAGGCAGACCGGATAAGAGCGGAAAATACGGGCACTCCGAGGCTTTAAGGAAAGCAGGAGCGACTGTTTCTGAGTACGACTTTGGACAAAATGCAGTTGGGGCACTTGGCGGTCAATATGACACCGTAATGGCTTCCAATGTCTTAAACGTCCAAGGATCCGTAGAGATGCTCAAAGAGACAATTTCTCAGATGGCTTCAGAGGCAAGGCCAGGAGGAAGAATTGTTTTCAACTATCCAGATAGCCCAAGGCACTTGGACAACTTGGAGTCTAGATACAAGGCTGCAAAAAAAGCAGGAAACGAAACGGAAGCATCTGCTTTAAGGAAAGAGAAAAATGCAACAACCGGAGAAGTTGCGCGAGTAATTGAAGAGGTTACGGGAGTTGAGCCAAGAAAAGTTGGGGGAACATCAAAAGAGCCTATTTGGGAAGTAAGATTCCAGCCCAAGAAGCGCAAGGCAGATAGACAACCTGCTCGCACGGCAGAAGAGCTTGCAAAAATGGAAGCAGGGATACTTGCTTCAGCGAAAAGAAAAGCAGATGCGCAAGCGTATGAAATACGCACTCGCATCGAAGGTCGCGGAACTGGCAACTTGGAAACAGAGCGCATGGCAGCAATGGATGCTCAAGTGCGAGAAGCCGAGTTGTTTGCCAAGCCAAAGCGTGCAGCATTGTCAGACCAGGAAATCGAGTCTATCCGGCAAGCTGGAGCTACAAAAACGTATGTTGAGGCGTTGCTTGGATTTGAGCAGGCTTATACCGACATTACAGGGCAACCGCCAGCAGGGAAAATATATCGAGAAAACGCAATGAAGATGACCAAGAGGCAACAGGATTCAATCCTGCGTCTCGCGGTATCATCAGACTTACCTCAAGCCAAGTTAGCCATCGAAGCGGCCCGTGAAGCAGCAGATCCATCGGCGCGTGCAGCCATTGAAAAAATGGTATTGGCTGAAGACGTTGCCAATCAAAGGCAATCGGAAGCATCTGCGAGAATGCAAAATGTTCAAAGCGCAATAAGAGAAGCGCAGGCAGCAGAAAGGTTTTCTAGGCAAGTCAAATCCAAGAACGCCTCGATTGAGGCAATGAAGCCAACCTTGCGGGAGATGAGAAAATCTGCTCCAAAAGAAACCGTTGAACCTGCCGCTCAACCTCCGACAATCAAGGATGTTTTACAGAAAAAGCGTGAAGTAAAAAAGGCATCGGAAGATGCCATTGCAGCATTGAAAAAACGGGCTGAAGAAGAGATTGCGAAAATTCGACAAGAGACCGAAGCAAAACTTGTTGAGGCAGAAAAAAATGTCACCGCTGAGACAACTAAGGTAAGCGCAGAGATTGCAGAACAATTCAAGGCACTCAAGAAAGAGATTGCAGTAGCGGACGAGGTCATCTCCAGCGAGACGGAAGCAATCAAGCCATCACGCATCATCCTCAAGATCAAAGGAAAGTACCGCTTGTACGGAGTAAACGCTGGACTCATTGGAGTCTTCCGCACTAAAGAAGAGGCAATCAAGAGAGGTAAAAAATGAAAAAGGACATCCCATTCAAGAACGTCAAAAACATCGACCAAACAGACAAGCGATCTGCACGGGCACTGCACGCAGAGCTAGGCACGCAGAAAGGCGCAAAGCCTGTTACTGCACACGTTTACAGGGATTCAAAAAAATCCTGTTGACCATCCAGCCAATTGCTGGCAGTTGTTGAAGCATCAATGCAAGACGCATTGGTGCTCGCCAAGGGCAACTTGGCTATGACAGGAATAGAACGATATGCGACTAGTAGAACTCAGTGACGTGTCTGGACTCTCAGACGGAGAGATTGTTCCAGCGATTAAGGCGACGGTTAAGGCAGTGTTCCCTCCGCGCACAGGACAGGGAAAGCATGGTGAATGGCGAGTGCAGAATGCCATCCTTATTTCCAATGGAACCGAAGTGCGTGCGTCCTTTTGGAGCATCGATGTCTCCGATCTTAAGGGCAAGGAAGTGACCATCCAGTCACAGGCAGGCAAGCGTGGATTGGAAGGCATCAAGGTGAAGTACAATGAGCAGAAGAGCGAGAACGAACTCAGCATTACCGACAAGGCACGCATCGATGGAGGAAACGTCACGAATACCACTGGCTCCAAAGCTTCGGCACCTGCGCCCCAACGGTCTTCGACCCCCGACGTGGATGGCACGCGCAAGCGAGCAATGCAGTTGGCAAACCTCTATTTGGTTGCTCATCGGGCAGCTAAGTGGATTAAGGATGAGAACGCCGAAGTGGATCTCCCTGCTGCTACCGCTACCCTTTTCATTGCTTTGAACAAGGCGTCTTTGGAGAACACGATGCCCATGGTGCCGCTTGACCAGTACAAGGCTGAGACGCCGAAGGCTGAGGTAAAGCCACAGAAAGAGCCTCTGTTCCCAGAGGAGGAACTCACTGAAGACGACGTGAAGTGGTAATGAACTTTGCAGCCATTGACCCAGGGGTGAAGGGAGGAGTTGCGACGTACATCGGAGGCAAGATCGATGCATGGACAATGCCTTCCTCTCCTGTGGAGCTTGCAGACCGTCTTCGTGAGCTAAATCTGTGTGGGGTTTACATCGAGGACGTTCCCAAGTTTACGGGGGTCAAAATCCCAGGGTCAATGGTTGCAGTCCTCTTCCAGTCCGTTGGCGTTGCGCTAGGCGTATGCGCTGCTCTGAAGTTACCCGTGTTCATGGTAAAGCCCAAGGAGTGGCAAAAAGCCTGCGGCGTTGGCGGACGGGAAGGGTTATCTCACGCAAAGTGGAAGCAAAAGCTACGGGACATTGCCAAGGCTAGGTTCCCTAGCATCAAAGTCACACTAGAAACAGCCGACGCTCTGCTGATAGCGTCCTCATACATACATGCAAATACACATACAAACAAAGCAGGGTCACAGCATCACGATACGGTTTGAGGCTGATGAGGTAATTGTCGAGAAGGAGAAGGCTCACTCAACACTGGAAATTCCAGATGAGTTGGATCTACCAGAAGAAGAACCAATCAATCCAAAGTTTCTTGAGGTACTTCCACCTCGACCAGACGACGCATACCCTTGGTATTTTCCGACAAGGGACAATGCATGGTTTCGCCTAAAGGAGACCGACTACAGGGACTTCTCCCGTACATACGGACGTGAGTTGATTGAGAAGGAGATGAAGGTCATGCAGGCTTGGCTCTCCAGCAATGCTGGCAAGCTCAAAAGCATGAGGGGGATGACAAGGTTCATCAACTCGTGGCTCTCCCGTGCATACGCAAACGCTCCAACAGCCAAACCATCCTTGACCAATGCGGCGCAAAGTGCAGCAACAAGTTGGTGAGCCAATGGCACTCGCAGTGCCATCCTGCGACGAAGCAGAGCGTGGGCTTGCAAGCATTGCTTTGAACCACCCGAACGAGTTCCTGCACGCATCGATGGAGGCAAGGCTGAGTCCAACTGACTTCGCAAACCCATTGTGCAAGATGACCGTGGAGGTTGTCCTTGAGCAGACTGCAAGGAATGCTTCTTGCGATTTGCGGATCGTCTTTGAAAAGCTAAGGGAAAAGGACTCGTCTATCCAGCTTGCAGACGCTTCGGAGTTGTACCACTTGTGCGGGGTTGTCCAGGCCATGCCTGAGTTCATCAACTTGGTTCGAGGCGCAAGCAAGCGCAGAGCCTTGATGATGCTGGCATACCAAGCAGTCCAAGACGCCCAGGGTAACGAGCAACCAACAAGCGACCTCATTGCCGGACTCTCCATGAAGGTGGACGCACTCATGCGGGAGACAGTTCCGCCGAAGGCAATGGACACCAAGTCGTTGCTTATAGACGCAGCAAAGCGGTATCAAGAGGGGGATGACTCCTCAATGCGAATCTCGACGGGGTTCAAAAAAATCGATGATATATGCCCCATTCGATACGGTGACTATGTGGTCATCGGGGGCGAAACCAAGAGCGGCAAAACAATGCTGGCTCTCAACATCATCAGCAACCTGTTATCAAAATGAAACTCATCAATTACATGGCGCATGAAGTAGACGCATGCGGAAACAAATATCCACCAAGCGGCATGGTAGCGCGGCTTGCTACAACGCTCAGGAAAGTGGAGGAGGTGGACGGTATCCCCGTCATGGTTGGCGAATCTGGCTCAGTCCAGAACTTGCCTCCGCCAAAGGAAGGCGTCCTGTGCATCGTCTCGCAGTACGTCCGTCAGGCATTGCCAGAGCGCAAAGACCTTATCTCTCCAGCCAAACTGCTTCGCGATCCGAATGGACGTGTTGTTGGGTGTGGAGCATTTGAGCGCAATCGATGAGAACAGAAATCATCACCAACATGGAGGCTTCTGTCTACAGGGCAGAGCCTGGTCTATCCAAGCACGAGTTCACCTCGTTCTGTATTGCGCCGATTGTCTTCAAGCGGAGGAAAGACCACAAGCGCAGCAGCAAAGCCATGGAGCTTGGCACTGTCATCCACTCGCTTGTTCTAGAGAACAAAGTCGAATACGCAGCATTGCCAGAGGATTCAGACAGACGCACAAAGGCAGGCAAAGAGGCTTACCAAAGGTTCTGCGAAGAACACCCGAACAAGTTCGTCATCTCTGCCGAAGAAGAGCGCATGGTGCTGGGAGTGCAGGAGGCTGCAACTCCAATGATTCGTGAGCTTGTCCAGGGCTGTAAGCGCAAGGTTGTCGAAGCATCGATGTTCTGGGAGCGTGGCGGAGTGCAGTGCAAAGGCCGTCCAGACCTTATTGTGCAGCATGGGGACAAATACCTCATCGTTGACCTCAAGACCACTACTGGCATTGCAGGGTTTGATCGCAACTTCTTTTCGCTCAAGTACCACTGGCAAGCCGCATGGTATATGTACGGGCTGCACAAGGCTCTTGATATCCCGCTGGACTCCATCGAGTTCTATTTTGCCGTCGTTGACACCGAAGACCCACACCTAACCCAGGTTGTGATTCCATCGTCCGGCGTGATTGCAGAGGCGCAGGATGCGATTGAGGTTGAGTTGTTTAGGTTTGCTGAGTGCGAGAAGACAGACACTTGGCCAGGGCTACCCAAGAGGAGGATCATCTATGGAAGAGAATAGCAATTGGACGGTCGTTCGCGTGAGCACGGTCATCAGCAAAGCCAAGCTGCCAAGGCCGAAGATTGTCAGAAACGTAGTCTATAGAGGCACTTACGAGGAATGCATGGAGGCTAAAGAAAAAATCACATTTTCTCTAAAGCCCGTCGATCAATCGACCGAAGACATAAAGGTAGAGTTCACTGTCGTAAAAAATGGAAGAGACATCACAAGCTCAAGGCAATGGTCAGGTACTAATCGTCTCGTTGGAGATGCCAGCGAGTCAAATCCTTGACCGCCTCATTGCCAAGCAAGCCAACGTCTCATTGCGGACACTGGCTGAAGGAGTGAGGAATGAAGGGGAGTTGCGGCGCGTTGGCACAGCTATCACTAGCCTTGCGAGGACTGGGCTTGTTGTACGGGACGACCTGTACGATTTAGCCAGCATCTGCGCTACGGCACGGGCCATGGCAAAGTCAGGCGGGATCAAGGCGATTGTCGTCGATTACATCCAACTGGTGCGCCATGACCTTGGCAAAGATTCCACCCGTGAGAGGGAGGTAGCTGAGGTCTCCCGTGGATTGCGCCTGCTTGCCATGGAGCTTAAGTGCGTCCTGTTTGCAATCACCCAACTCAACGAGTCTGGCAAGGCACGGGAGTCCAGGGCGATTGGGCAGGATGCTACGGCAGTGCTCGTAGTGAAAGTCGAAGACGAAGAGTACCGTGAAATCTCCATTCCTATCCAACGTAACGGCCCCTGTGGGGTTAAGACATCGCTCCGATTCAACGGACGAACAGCAAGCTTTGTCACTGAATGAGTGGCAAAAGGCAACTCAATGCCTATCTCCAGGGGAAGCAGCAATGCTCTTTGAAGAGATGAAACAGAGAATCCAAGACCTAACGGTCGTAACGCAAACACTAATAGACAACAGCCATGAAAAAGAAAACAGGTAGACCAGCAGTAAGCAACGAAATCAAAGAAGAGGCTATCCGCATGCGGAAAGCAGGGAAGACCATCCCTACTATTGCCCGTAAGTTCGGATTGCATCCGCAGACCATCTTCAAAATCTGCAAGGCAGCAGGGCTTGTTCGCAACGGCATCGAGGACAGCAAGGTCATCGGCACGCTCAAAGCAACCATCGAGCGACTGGTTCGGGAGCTTCAAGCAGCGGACGAGCGCAGCACTGGGCTTGCAGTGCAGTTGGATGAGTTGCAAGAGAAGTTTGACAAAGAGGCGAGCAAGACGTGGCTGGAGCGGTTAATCGGGTTTTGATTATGGAAGAGCCAGAAATCATCGAGAAGGAGTGTCCTGTCTGCACTGCGCTTATGGACTGGGTGGACGACCATGATGGCATTAGCCCGTGCGGGGACTGGGTGTGCCCAGAATGCGAGAAGGAGGTGCAACCGTGAGCGACGAATTAGATCTCATGCGCCGAATCTTACATGATGCGCGAATAGAGCTTCTGTGTAAAGGATTGCGGGATACGCGCATTGACGTAAAAGCAGCAGAGATAGAGCGGTTGAAGCAAGCCTTGCATGACGCACGGATCGAGAACAGCGGACAAGCAGCGGAGTTGGAGCGGCTCAACGAGGCTAAACGCTGGATACCAATAGCCGAAAGGTCGCCAGAGCTAGGAGTTGACGTAATGGTAATTGACAGGGGTGAGTTGAAGATTGCCTGGAGGCATATTAAAGATGGAGAGTGGTCGTCTTTTTCTGCGCTAAATAAAATTTCCCACTGGATGCCACTGCCGCAACCGCCAAAGGAGGAGCAATCATGAGAGACGCACTAGATCCAGATCACTGGGTGAATGGCGGGGAATGCGACCATCCGCATCCTGATGCGCTTGCGATGGAGGCACTGGACGCAGAGAACAAACAACTCCGCGCAGAGGTCGAGCGGTTGAGGGAAGCTCAACGCTGGATTTCGGTGCAGGAGCAGTTGCCGCCAGTAAACACCGCTGTTTTAACGAGATGGAGAGGCGAGACTTTTAGCGTTGAGTGGAGGTTTCCAAGCGGCGAATGGACTACAGGGGCGTTTGTAACGCACTGGATGCCGCTGCCGGAACCACCGAAGGAGGTGCAGGGATGAGCAACTGGCAACCGATTAAGACAGAGGACCTCGTTCGGCTGTACCGCGAGGGATGGTCATTAAAACTTTTGGGTTGCGATAACGTTTACAGCAAACGGGAAAAGCAATCTCGCCTTTTTTACGCTTCGCTGTTCACAAGCGACAACTGGGTTGGAAAACCGCCCGAGAAGAAGTGGGAGGTCGTGGAGAGAGGGATGAGTTTTTTGGCTGCAATGCATTGGCTTGAGTCAGCGCAGGATGGAATGCGGCGCTTGCGACGTGCAGGCTTCTTAATTGAAATCGTCGCACATCAAGGGATGCCTTGCTGGGTACATCAAGGAGAGGCTGACAATGCTTGCGTGTTTGACGCAGTGCTTGTCAGCGCAACCGACTGGGAAGGCTTAGAGGTGGAGAAATGATCAACCCCGCAGAAATACGGGCGATTGTCGAGAGGATGCGGTCGCAAGGCCGCATCACCTCAGCCGAGCCGGACAAGGCAACCGACAAGCAATCCTTGTCAGTTCAGACCGTCAACCGGCAGTTGACAGTTGCAAAATGCGACCAGTGCGGGATGGAGTTTGTACCGCTCAACAACCGCAACCGGAGATGTGGCTCAGCCTGCACAAAGCGAGGAGCGTTGATGATGCGTCGCCGAAGAGGAGGACATCAGCCACTTGGAGACGAGCGGACTTGCGAGCAGTGCGGGACGAGGTTCCGGCAGATATCCATCTTGCAGAGGCACTGCCGTCCGCTTTGTACCAGGAGAGCAAGAAGTAAACGTGAAGCAAACAAACACAACAACAGATAATATGATAGACGCAGAAGAAGCAAAGAGGCTAGTTGCCTCATACATGGCAAAGGGACTCATTATTCCACCACCAAAACTCAAAAAAGAACCACAGAACAGGCAGGACTACGGACAAGGAACGTGCGTTTACTGCTCCAAGGAATACAAGCGTAAGTCCAAGGACAGCATTTTCTGTAGCCGAACCTGCTACGAGACAAAGCGTAGACGGGAAAAACAGGCGCTCAATGGATCCTTTGAGGAGATTCCCTGCATATACTGCGGCACAAAGTTTTTGCCAAAGAACCGGAACACCCAACGCTATTGCACGCCAGAGTGTGCGGTCGAAGCATACAACTCCAGAAGAACAGCAAAGAAATGAACAGACAACAAATACTAGAGATGTGTGAAGATAGGGACGTGGAACTCCTGCTCGCTGACGGGCTGGACGAAGCGTTCCTGGGCTTCACCGACGGATGCGAACACATGCCCCCACGGGCAATCTATAGCAAGGAGCTGTGCGTCAAAGCACTCATGGAGCAGGATGGCATGGAGGAGATCGATGCCATTGAGTATCTGGAGTACAACACCTTCTTTGCTTGGGTTGGGCCACAGACTCCCATGTTCATCAACACCAGTGAAGAGCTTTACACATGAACCGTACCGAACAACTGCTGGATAGGGCCATGGCTCTCATTGATTCCATGGAGCAAAGATTGCGGGTGAAACTGCGCGATGACACTATGTCGATGCCTGGGGATAGGTCTGTACTGCTTGAGTGCGACATGCTAAAGTCTGCGGTGTACAAGGAAATCGTAATGCCCAAATATGAAAGAGAAAGTTCGCCAAAGAAAACCTGCCACTTACAAAAGCCCTGAGTCGAGGGCAAGGCAGCTTGCAGGGTTGCAACATGTCGTTCCGTCTGATCATGTGCCAGGGACAGAGATTCAGAACGTGACCCAGCAAGGGCCGTTTGCAACGGTGACCGAGGAGATGCGTCGTCACATCATTGAACTATACATGCAGGGGAACAACACCACTGCTGTTGTGGCTAAGACGGGCTATTCTGCTGGCACCGTTGATGCCATCAAGGCTAGCGCTCTGGACTGTGACTCGCAATTTCGTGAGGCGTACTACAAGCACAACCTCAAAGCCAAGCTGCAACGGGTAGCTGAAAGCTCTCTGGATAGGCTCACTGAACTCATGCCAACGCTAACTGGACGAGATGCTGCCATCACGGCAGGGGTAACCATCGACAAGCTTGTTGCGATTGATCGGACTGCTCCGGACACGCTGCATCAGCATGTTCACATTCACGGGGCGCAGGACATCTCCAAGATGTTCAACGATGCCTTGAAGCCGAAATCGTAAATTCAAAATTCAAAATTCAAAAAAATCCATATGAGAACCGAAGCTCTAGTTCCGTTCCGCGAACTGCTCTCACGCTACACTGGCATGGATGCGCCTGCCGGACTCGTTGTCCTCTCTAAGCCCTCGCAAGGGGCAGCAGCAGGGCCGATACAGCAGATGGGGCATAACCCTGACCAGAGCGGCATCATCCCCAAGGGAGCAGGCATTTACGATGAGAACGGCAAACTGCCGAGTATCAAGGGAGCGGGGCTGAACTTCATTGCTTGGGCTTGAGTTTCAAAATTCAAAATTCAAAATTCAATTTTCAAAAAAGTCTGTTGTATTTCCTAGCCCAACCCAGCTAGTCTCCCGTCTGGGAAGAACGAAAGGTGACTCCCCT
>Ga0208089_1000153_pt1 | contig 18292 bp, 27 predicted proteins | sample LakMenEpi29Jun12_FD_150744 | JGI IMG/M metagenome (GOLD analysis project Ga0208089, IMG submission 150744) | Freshwater microbial communities from Lake Mendota, WI - 29JUN2012 deep hole epilimnion (SPAdes) | ecosystem: Environmental > Aquatic > Freshwater > Lake > Epilimnion/Euphotic zone ... | reverse complement strand
CTAACAGCAAGTTTTTCGTAGATGTGGTCGCAGTGATGTTCTACCGTGCGGATGGATATAGCCAATTGCCGAGCAATCAGCTTGTCGGGCTTACCCTCGCAGATCAGCGCTAAAACCTCGGTTTCTTTCGGCGTCAATGCGCCGGGCTCGATGATTTTGGCTTGAATCTGGTTCATGGGTAGTTGCTCCGATTGTGATTTATAGTTTTGAGTCGATAATTAGCAGCAGCCTTGAACAGCGCCTGAGCAAGTCATAAAAATCATAAATTTTGTTGCTCTGTAAAAATGTCAGGCCTTAAAAAGCTTTTGCTTATTCGTCCATTTGTTAAACGATCAATCTCTATTGATTTTTCAGGGGAAAACTTGCGCTGACCATTCTTTATCATTGTCAAATAACTGGGAGTAACCCCAATTGCATCAGCAGCAGCTTTACGGCCCCCAAAAAAAGCGATTAATTTTTCCATGCCATAAAATAACAGTTTGTTACTTAACATGCAATGATTTTAGAAACTGATTGTTACTTGAGTTTAGATCATGCTACTTGCATGACTGAAAAAGAAGATCGCTTAATTGATTTTTCGCAGCGATTCCGAAGATTATTAAATGAAGAAGGACGCGCACATCACAGACGGGAAGACATCGGAAAACAGCTAGGCGTAAAAGGGCCAGCAGTAACATACTGGTGGAACGGCGATAGATTGCCGACAATGCAGCAGGCTATAGCAATATCAATGGAGTTTAATTGCTGTGTTGAATGGCTGCTAACGGGACGCGGCCCAATGAGGCCTCAGCCAATAAGCAATGATTGCCTAGATATCTCATTACTGCCTGACGAAGAAAAGGCTATTTTTAAAGCGCACATTGACACGCGCTATCAACAAATCATTGCAGAAAAAAGCCCTGGTTACATAGTCAAACGAAATTCCGCTTAACTTTTTATACAAAAATTATGGAAAATCAAGAAAAAATTAATAAAAGGATTTCACTTACAAAATCACAACTAACCACAGATGAAGGCCAAAAGCTTTTAAACTTGTGCGTAGAAATCACAAACGACGGCGAAATATCACAGGAAGAGCTGTCAAATCTCACGCAGCTTATTTCTGAGCACACGCTTTCTGAATTACCTGCTTTTAATTATTTATTAGAAGCAATACAACGCTCAAAATCTGATAAAGAACTATATAAAGCCATTGAATCAGTCTTGCCAGTTAATGACAGGAAGGCAGCTAGAAAAAATAGAACAGACAAAGAGCATGCAACAAAAACATTAGCATTGGAAGAAAGGAAAGCTAAAAAAGCATTAGAAAAACATCAGGCTAAACTTGACGCGCCAATCATGACGTTTGATTTCATGACGGCCGGAACAAAATTTGAGAACAGAGCTCCTATTATTGACCGTTATCTTGATGAAGATGACACGGTTTATTTTGAAAGAGACCTAAATAATAAATTTAGCAAAAACGCAGTGAAAATGATTACAAAAAATCATATTCAATTTGGTTTTGTTCCTGAGTTTGAGGCTGAAGAAATAGCCAATCTTCTTGATCAAGGTTATGACTATGAATGCTATGTTAAAAAAATAATTGGATACAACTACCCAATACCAGTTATTAAAGGACACTTTTTCAGAAAAAAAATTAACCACGCGCCAATAGAAATAAAAACTCAAAAATTAACATTCACCATTCCAATGTTCGTTTTTATTGTGATTGTTATGGCCTATTACTTATTTACTTATATTGCCTGACTTTTTTTCTTGCTCACCAAAACCGCTTCGGCGGTTTTTTTATGCCTGCACAAATAACAAATTGTTATTGACCTCAAAGTAACAACTTGTTATATTCTTTACCAACAGCACAGCGTGCCTGTTGGTAGTTCTCCCAAAGCCTGACCGGGCTTAGTTAGCCGGTCTTTTTTGGGGTTGAGTTTTGAAGAATTGGTGAATGCGTAGGCGATACGCATAGATTTACTAGCAGCGTACGAAAATTTATGCGCACGTAGTGATAACCGCTGCATGCCGGGATCGCATCCGGCCACCAATCCTTGAAAGCTAAAAAGACATCCTGAATAACCCTGCTAGGTAGTGATATTAGCCCTCACACACCACTAGCAACACCCTGGCGGGGTTATTCAAGATGTTTTGGCCGACGTCCTCGGGAGTCGTAAAACGGCCCGAGTAGTGCTACTAGAAAAATCTGGGGTCTGGAAAAACCGGGTTGCCAAAACATCTAACCCAGCCACCGACGCGGGCTATTTTTCTTAAATGGTTTAATCCGCCCGCGTGGGGGTGGCACTTTTTTATAACTGGAGTGTGATCTATGCGAACCATCAGACAAGCCATACCGCTAGATGAAATATTGGCAAACATGAAAAACGACGCGGCCAGTTGCTGCAAAACCAAATACAGCCGCAAATCCACTTTTATCACAGAAAGCGAAGCCGACGCCCGCGCCATCATCGGCGTATCCATAGCCAGCCTTATTGCGATACTGGCTATCTGCTCAACACTTTGGGTTATCTGGCACAGCATAGACACCGCCCAGGCCCAACCGGTGCCCATCTGCGCACAATCCGACATGACACCCGCGCAACTCAAAGCGCTCAACGTCATCAAACCCCATGCTGAAAAAATCCAGGCCCGCCGTCATGATCATTAATCAAACATGGGCACCAGAAAACCAACTGGCAGCGATTGATAACGCCATCCGTTACCTGCAAGACGCCCGCAAAGCCGAACTGGATAAAGTCTTTGGTAGGCTACCGCCGCAACGGCTTGAGCAAAAAACCAAAATGATTGCAGAAGACGTACAAACCGCGGTCAACCTGCTGCAAAAGATACTCACAGCCCAGCGACCGCCGGGCTAGCGCTCCCTCCAGGCGCACCGCCCAGGCTCACGGTGGCGGCAATAACAGAGCCAGCGGCCCGGCACCTCACCATAAGCAGCCCGGTGAAACCGCCGTTAGTCGCACGATACGCGGCAAACTTTAAATTAACAGGAGACCCCCATGAAAAGACCCGACCTATTCACCCACACTATTAACCAGCTGCGCTACGGACAAACCGCAGAAGAACTCAGCGAACACGTCGCAGACTGCGTCAACGCCGCCCGCGACACCATGAAAGTCGCAGAGTTGACTATCAAACTGAAATTTAAGCCGGAAGCCAACGGTGCGCAGATTTTTATTTCAGACGACATCAAGGCCAAGGTGCCCAAATTCCAGCGCGAAGCCACCATCCTATTCCCCACTGAGGAAGGCAACTTACAGCGCGAAGACCCGCGACAAACCACCATACCATGCATTCGCAGTGTCAGCGAGGAACGCCCGACCGAATTTAAAACCGCCGTCAATCAGTAATTGGCATTCTTTAACAACAACCGAGACCAAACCATGTCAGAAACTAACAACAACATTCAGGCCGCCATTGATGCAGGTCGAGCGCTGGCTACTAAACCCTTCGAGATCAACGGCACACCGTTTCTTGTGATCCCTGAACACCACAAATTGCATGAGCTCAATGGATTACGCGAACATCCATCACGCATCCAGCAAACCGTCAAACACACCACCGCCGCCAGCTTTATCGATTACTGCAAACAGTTTGCGCGGGATACATCGGTCATCATGATCGACGATGTCAACAATTGTTTTACAGCCATTTTCGATTACCACGGCCCGGACGCCGCCGAATGGGGCGACCATAAAGCCGTGTTTAGTTTAAAACCCACCGTGGAATGGAACAACTGGAAAGCCTCTGACAGCAAGGCCATGAACCAATCCGAATTCGGTAAATTTATCGAAACCAACCTAGAAGAAATCATCGAGCCAACCGGCGCCGAAATGCTGGAAATTGCCCTGTCCATCCAGGCTAAAACCGAAGTGAAATTCAGCCAGGCGCAGCGACTGGACAACGGCCAGATGCAACTGACCTACCACGAAGAAGTTAACGGCAGCGCCGGTACAAAAGGTCAATTGAAAATACCGCAAACATTCAAGATCGGCTTGCGACTGTATGAAGGCGGCGCACCTTATCAGATCGAAGCGCGGCTGCGTTATCGCATCAAAGAGGGCAATCTGGCGCTGTGGTATGAACTGATCAGACCGCACAAAACCGTACAGGCCAACCTGACAGAGACTGAGGAACTGATCAAAACCAGCGTTGGCAGTAGCGTTGCCATTTATCACAGCACCCTGTCATAACCCACCCTGGGCAGTGAGCTACCTATAGGCTCACTGCCCAGGCTCACGGCGGCGGCATTTATCAAAAAATGGACGGTTTAAATGACAGCACAAAAACCAAAACTACTGACATCGGTTGAAATCTGCGAATTATACAAAATGCCTTACACGTCTTTTATGCGGGCATGGAAACAGATCCCCGACTTTCCGCGACCTATTCCCGGCCTGCACAGACTAAAACCAAAATGGGATAAAGATGATGTTGTCGCTTGGTTAAAAAATTTGCCTGCAGACACCAAGCCGATCACGATTTTTAGACAGGCCCGCTGCAAAATGGAAAGGCCTGCGTTGCACACGCCAAGGCCCGCATCAGAACCGGCTTACATAGACCCGACAAGAAAGCTATCACTTGATTTTTTACGCGGCAACTTTGCTACCCAGCAACAACAAGACAGCTACAACCAAAAACGCGCCCACGCTCGTCGCGTGAAACCTAAAACAACAGTTGTAACGGTAGCATCGCAATGGTAGTAAACGAACAACACATTAATACCGGTGATTACATCATCACGTATTACAACAAATACGGCTCTCGGCTGCGCGACCTGACCGAGTCAGCACCCTGTTTGCAACAAGCCCGAGATACCGCAAACCGTCGGCTATTTGATCCAGACGACATCAGCAAACAAGACAGCCACCATCTGCCCACCGCGTTTACGATAGACAGGCGCATAGACAATTCGGAGCAAAAAAAATGATACCTGCATCCCATGCTGAAATGCTGCAAATATTGCGCGACAACCCGCAAGGCTTAAAAACCCGCGACATATTAAAAAAAGCGGATGAGATTAAAAACAGTCTGATTGCCGACCTAAGAAACGCCAGCGCGATGGTTTACACCCTGCGGGCAAGTAAATATGCCACCAGCTCAGTCAGTGGCGGTCAAAACATCCACCAGATCACTAAAAAAGGCATTGAAGCACTGGAGGCATTTTATGCGGATCAACAGGCATCTACCGTTCAACCGGAGACCGAAAGCAATCCCGCGCCACAATTGGCATTGGATAGTGGGCAGGAGTCCGATATCGAAACCGATGAAAACTTGGCAGCGTCAAGTATGGACGCCCGCATGGATATGGATACTCAACCGCAGCCGCTGGAACAATCAGAAACCCTGGAAACTGCGCAGGATCAGCCTCTTCAAAGTGATGAAATTCCACAGCCTGCCGTAAGTTACGACCCTTTTAAAGACATCTACAACGGACTGCAAAAAGCCGCTGAAATGGTCGAAAAACTACCCAGGCCAAAGCCCGCTTTTATCGTCAAACAGCCCAAAGAAAAAATCATGATGCTGCGCTACGCAAAAGAGCATTACGCGCTGATCAATACTGATGTCGGCAACCTGTTTGCAGACATGATTAACGATTACCAGCAACTGGAGCAAAGCGCATGAATGACCTAATGATCGACCTGGAAACCCTCAGCACAGCCCCCGACGCGTACATTTTAAGCATTGGCGCGTGTTATTTTGACCTGGAAACCGGGCAAATTGGCGAAAATTTACACGTCAAAACCAGCTTTAATGACACATTAAGCCACACCGGACACATCAGCGCAGCAACGGTAGAATGGTGGCTAAAACAACTAAAACCCACACAAGAAAGCCTATTAAGCGGAAATAGATTTATTCTTGCTAATGTAATATACCAAATCACCAGCTTTATACGTCTATACAAACCAAAAACTATATGGTCAAACGGCGCATCATTTGACCTAGTAATACTGCGCAGCGCTTTTAATAGCAACAATTACAATATCCCCTGGCAATACTGGCAAGAACGCGACACCCGAACAATCGTCGATATCGCCGAACGCTTAACCGGCATCAACGCTAAAAAAACCACCCCATTCAACGGCACCCAACACGACGCCCTAGCCGACGCCATGCACCAGGCGCAATACGTCAGCCATGCCTATCAACTGATCAAAAACTACACATCAACGACACTATGAGCCATCTACTCACCAAACAACAAAAATTTGCCCGTGCCGTCGCCAGCCTGATCATCCACGCCGAGCACCTAGGCACACCCGTAACATTCGGCGATGCCTACCGCGACCCCCGCGCACATGGTGCCATGGGTGTAAAAGGCGGCTACGGCTCAGCCAATAGTTGCCACAAATTGCGCTTGGCCGTCGATCTCAACATCGTGCAAAACGGCCAACTAGCCCCGCCCGAAGCTTACGCAAAATTACACGACTATTGGGACGACTTAGGCGGATCAAAACGCATTGAAAACGATATGAATCACTTTAGTTTTGAGCACAACGGATACCGCTAATGCATACCGCACCCCGCAAAGGTATCGACTTTAGAAATGATTTTATAGTTGGCAGCATCAGACCATGCGAATGCGGGCAAGATTACACCGTCAAAGCTCGTAATCAAGAACGATGCCCAGCCTGTGCCAAGAAAAAGAAAAACCTGACATCGCGCTTACATCGACAAAACAAAAAGGCAAAAAAATGACTCGTGAATTATTGAAAGATGTTTTAATGTTATTAAACGAAGTCTGTATTGAAAATGCGCTTGAATGTTTAAATGAGGCGCAGCGCTTATATAGCGAATCATTCAGAAAATACAATATTGATAATGCCGAGCTTGATTTGCAATCTATTAAAAACATGATTGCAAGAATTGAAACCGAACCATCAAAGCCAGAGCCTGAGCCTAAGCCGGTTGCATATTTGTATAAGTGGGATGACGGTGGGGAAATAGGTCTCTTTAAAAATAGACTGCTTGACTTGGCTGATAGATCTGACTGTCTAGAATTTCCGCTTTACACATCACCAACACCCCGCAAGCCGCTTACTGTTGATGAAATAACGGATGACGTATGTAAAAAAATTCTAGGGTGGACTGTGGTTGAACAGCTTGCTATTAAATTTGCACGCGCTGTTGAAAAAGCCCACGGCATCGAATAATGAGTGAATTTCTATCAACCGAAGAAATCACCGAACTGACCGGCAAAAAACGCCCCTCAGCTCAAATCGCCTGGCTGTCATCCAAAGGCTGGATCTACGAAACCAATGCCGCAGGCCGCCCGATCATCAGCCGCGACCACGCCCGCGCCAAACTCGGCGGCTATCAACCTCAGCCGGTTGTCGGCGGACTGCCTAATTTTGCGGCGTTGCAATAAATAATCAGGAAATAATAAATGAAAATACTAAGGGGTCACAGCTCAACACAAAAACAAGCGGATTATCATATTGCTATTTTTAAAAAAATAGGTGAAAAACCAACAAAAAAACAGGCATGGTTTATTGCAAAAAAAACACGAAAACTTAATGCAACAATAACAAGATCAAAAAATAGGAATAAATATCCAGAAAAACCGCATTCATTTTTTGACAAAAAAAAATATCACTACATTAACCTAGGTTATATATATACCGTACTAATCAGGAGAGATATAAGAGACAAATTTTTGTATGAAAAATTCGGCGTACAAAACGGCAGGAAAAAGCAAAAACCAATTGAATTGTAAAATGCCGACGAATTACATCCAATGAAATCCCGCCTACCACCACGCCTAAAAAAACGCACACGCACCGGCAAAAAAGGCCAGGTGTGGACGTATTATTTTTACGCGTCCACGGTCAACGGCAAAACTAAAGAAATACCGCTTGGCTCGGATCTTAATCAAGCCAAGCTGAAATGGGCAGAACTGGAAGGCGGCGAGCCACCCAAGGACATCCGCCTATTCGGCGCTATCCTAGACCGCTACGAAAAAGACATCATCCCCACCAAAGCCCCGCGCACTCAAAAAGACAATCTCAGCTATGCCGCATGGCTGCGCAAAGTATTTGAACAAGTCGCAATCGACGACATTACCCCGCAAATGATCGCCCAATACCGCGACCTACGCGGCAAAAAAGCCCCGATCAGAGCCAACCGCGAAATCTCGCTACTGTCTCACGTCTGGAACATGGCCCGCGAATGGGGCTACACAGCTAAAGAGAATCCGGTTAAAGGTGTACGCAAAAACAAAGAAACGCCACGCGATTTTTACGCGGATGACGCGGTTTGGTTTGCCGTCTATGAATGCGCATGCCAAGAACTACGCGACGCTTTAGACCTGGCCTACCTGACCGGTCAGCGCCCCGCCGATGTGATGAAAATGAAATTTAACGACATTCGCGACGGCGCTTTAGAAATTCGCCAAAACAAAACCCAAAAAAAGCTGCGCATCCTGCTTGCCAGCGATGACAAATTAAACGCTTTAGGCCAGCTGGTCGAACGCATCAAATCCAGGCCGACAAAAATCAAGAGCTTCAGCATCATTCACAACGCGGAAGGCTATCCACTATCACCGGGTATGTTGCGCGGACGCTTCGATAAGGCCCGAAAACAAGCGGCACAATACGCACTCAGCGAAGGCAACGCCCAACTGGCATTAAAAATAAAAGAGTTTCAATTCCGCGATACACGCCCCAAAGCCGCCAGCGAAATCGATTTAGAAGCCGCTAGCAAGCTGCTAGGCCACAGTGACAAGAGCCTAACCGAGCGTGTTTATCGCCGGATCGGTAACACGGTTAAGCCGGTAAAATGACAAAAATCGTTTCCCTGCGAAAAAATTAAAACTAGCTAAAACAGCAAGTTAATCTGCAACAAATTCACAAGCATCGGGAAACGAAAACAATATAAACCGATGAAAAACAACATTTTATAAACTGACTTGAAAACCGTTGAAGGTTTATCCCTTCCTGGGGTTCGAATCCCTAGCTCTCCGCCATTATTTCAACGACTTACGTTAAATAAAACCGGCTCAATAGTCGGTTTTTTTATGCATGAATGGGGAAACGTTTCCCTATGTTGCCAGCAGACACTATAAATCGGTGTTTGATTTTGTTGATGTTTTTTGTTGCTTGTCAGCGGATTTATGGCCTAACTATACGGATAAACCGGCAAAGTAAACCCCGGATCATAAGTCAAAATGTCATCGACATTGGCGCCACTGTCGGCCAACAAGGTTAACAACGCTTGCCTGGCGTCATAAAGTTGAGTATCTAAAAGCCGGTCGCGGGTAAAAATACTGAATAGCGGGTTGTAAATGTCAAACCAGCCTATGCCTACAGTATGCTCGTAACCATCGGCCCCCCAAAATCTAACCCCGCCCATGCTGTCAACCCCTAGCGACTCTGGATTTTTTAGCTTTTCCCGAAATCCGTCAGTTGCATAATACAATGCCAAAGCTGGAGAGTCAGAGCTTATTGATACAACTGGCTCCCTGCTTAAATTTCTGATTTGATCCTGCAGCTCTTTTAATCGTCGATCAAACGCGGCCTGTTTGCTAGCAGCTGAATAAACGTCGATGCTGTATTTTGCATTAACCGCCGACGCACCCGCCCAGTTTGCCGTCAACGTCAGCGACTCGTTGTCGTCTACCGACTCGATTTCGCCCGTGTCAGAGCCGATGCTTAATTGATCGCCCGCTTTTACATACGATAAAAACCGCGTGCCTTTGCCGACCACTTGATCACTGCCCGCTGTGACTGTGACATACCCCGCGCGATAACTAGCCATCAATCCCCCACCGCCATCCAATTGATTGACCCCTGCGCAATGGCGGAAGCCCCTGCTGCTGACCAGGCAAAATCTTTAAACGTGTAATTGTTTTTGCTTGCTGTGCTATTGACGATCATTTGTCTAAGATAGATTGTGATTGATTGTGGATCGACGGTTATTGAACGAATCCCACCCGATGTTGTTGACCCAGTAACCATCCTAATCGACCAATAATCATGGTTGTATGCGGAAGCAGCCAAAATACCGGTATTATAATTTCCGCTGTAGCTATAAACACCAACACTAACCCCGACCTGCTTGCTTACAACAGCAACGCCATCGGCAAACAGCGTTCCCGTGCCTAATCGATTGCTTGATGATATAACCCAATCGGCAACATATTTAACCCCGTAAATCTCCCAACCACTTGGCGGCGTGTAGGCGGGCATATGCGCTGTTTTGTTAATGGTCGTGCTGGTTACATTAGTGCTGATTTCGTTGTTTGTGGTCGGTGATGGGCTTGGCGCATTTTGCTGATAGTTATACTCATTGACAGCCCGCGTATATTTCGTGCCGTTGGTGTTAAACGCTACAAACCGCACCCGGATTTTATACACTGAAGCGGGGATCGCCACCGCCACCGTGGCGGTGATTTGCATACCATGTTCCCCGGCAGCAATGGCCCGGCTGCCCGATCCGCCGCTTAGGTCAAACCAGATAGAGCCGTTAAAACCCTGCACTGTGTAGCTGACCGATCGGTAATAATAGCCATGGGTTGATATGCCGTCGCCTTTTACCGAGCTAAATCCCATCGTGACCGTGGTGCTCACTGTGCCCGCTGGCAATGTAGATTCGGCAGAATCCCACGACTCAACAGCTAAATCCCCAGAATAACTATTGACCTGCTGCATGCCTGCAGCGCTGGCGTAATGTAATTCAGCTACCGCGTCAAACTCCCAAATGCCAGATCCTGCAGGGTATTCATTCAGGTTGTCGCCGCGCACGATCCAGGTTTGGCTACTGCTTGACCAGGTGGCGTCGTAGCTGCGCAGTGATGACGGTGAGACGATGACGCGGGGCTGGGTGTCCCAATAGCCGGGCAGCGTGACGGTTTGCCCGGAGTTTGCAACCCCGTACTCAACACGCCTCAAACTTTTATATTCGAAATATTGGCCATTGCGGTAACGCTGAAACGACAAATTGCCGCCGTTGAATAATGCAAAATCCCGGTTAGCTTGGCTTTCTGCGCCGTTGTAGACAATCATCGACCCATCGCCGCTAATCAACGCGTTGCCGTTACCGATGATAACTTGCTCTGTGGCGGCCATGCGCCCGGTTTTGATTTGGCTGGCTGATATGTCGCCCGTGACATACACATCAGCATCCAACAGCACGGCGGGCGCGTTGTTGTGCATGCCGATTATAAACGGGGTAAACTCCGTGCCCTCCAGGCGCATGCCAAACATGCTAGCCTCAAACACTAGCGCCTGATTTTCGGGATCATTCAGCGCGGTTTGTAGCTTGTCTTTTATTTCTTGCGGGGTGTCGGTTGGCAGGCTGCTGATGGTTTTGGTGTATTCCGCACTGGTTAGCACGTAATCAGTCGGCCCGCCAAAAGCATCATAAGCACCAATGCGCAGATAATACGGGGTGTCTTGTAGCAATCCGCCGATGGTTATGGTTCGGTCTGGCCCAGCATACACCTGTGTTGCTGGGCTTGGCGTGATGCCGGATGCGGTCGACAAAAACAGCACCGCCCCGGCAAAATCGTTATCGGTGGGCGGAAGGTATTGGACAATCAACTCACTCATGCCCGCGTTGACTGTGACCGTGGCAATGGCGGGCGGCTGTGGGTTGCTGGCCGTGAGCGTGGCGGCTTGGCTGTAGCGACCGAAATAATCCCGCGCTTTGACCTCAAACGCCACAGACCGGCGCGGCCCGCCGTCTATCAGGTTTTTTTCGTAGCTGTAGATGTAGCGGTTTTCGGTGACATAATCGCGCCGTAAAACTGTTGAGCCGTTTTTAACCGTGATTTCAAAATCCCTGAACCAGGGTTTTTGTCCGCCCTCGCTGGCTGCGTAGCCTGCCGGATACCCTAAAACGCTGGTAGCATTATCCGCCCATCTGATTTCGACATCACGCCCACTAAACGCACCACTCCCCGCCGGAGTTTGCAAGCTGCTGATAGCCATGGCGGTAATATCAAACATCTCACCGAGCGTATAATTTGCCGTGATCGATGTAGAGACTTTTCCAAAGGTGGTAATGGCCGATAGGGTAAACTCCCACGCGCCAATTGACGGGTTTTCAACGCGGTATGACACGGTATCTAATTCGATATCGCGAATAATCGCCCCGTCTTTTCTAAAGATCAGTTTGTATCCCCGGATAAATCTATCCGTGCTGGCAACCCAGCTTAGATCAATGTACCGTTTGACACCTTCCAGCGCCAAATAAACGCCCTCAATAGCAATTAGCCCGCTAGGCGGAACAACGCTATTATTGATAAACGGATTCGCTGGCAGCTCTGGCAGTTCTGATAGATCGTCAATCGCGTCGTATTTTTCGGGCGCGTAGCGGGTGGCTGAAATGGAGTAAAAGCCGTTTTCGCTGTCCTCGTTTTCGGTAATAGCAATGATGCGATACAGGCGCTCGCTGTCTGCCGGGTTGTAGATGATCCAGGCTAGATCCGGCTCTGGCGCGGCGGGCAGGTCAGGGAACACCGTCACAACATCATAGACGCCTGGCGTTTCGGTGATGTTGCCCTCTATGACATCGCCGTACTCTGAAATAACCGCAATTTTATACCCTGATCCCGGTATAGTCGTCTCAGCATCTAAATACAACGTATTGACCGTTGAGCCTGGTTTTAATCGCCCGCCCAGCCTGACGTTTTGTGTTTTAAGCGGATCGGCAATTCGGCAGATGTTGCCAACTTGCGACCGCAAACCCTCCAGGCCTACGGAAAAATTAACAATCTGATGCTCCAGCCGACCGGTGTATAAAATCCGTTTACCGAGTCTATGCGCTTGAGCACGTGAGGTGCAGCCGATAGCCGCGATTTGCTTTTCTTGGTAGCCGTAGCGGGCTATTCCGTCGCGATCCTCGACGTATTCGGTGGCAATTTTAAAGCCGTCATCAGGGTCGTTCCACTGCACCAGGGCGGCGGTGTAGCGGGTTTGCCTGGCAGCGCCCACGTATTCAAACCGGCCATTGACTACGTTGCCCGGCACATACAATTCGTTAGCCGTTTTTGGTGCGTCCTGGGTGACGTAAATCGCCCGACCATTCCAATAGCTCATTGAATCAAACGCGGACGCCAGGTCTTTTAATAATTGCTTGGCGGCGGCGGATTCCTGGATGTAAATATCCAGTGAATAGCGCGGCTCTTGACCGCCTTTGCCGTCTGGGACTAATTCATCGCAGCGCTTGGCGATTTGAAACAGCGACCATTTGTCTTGATAAGCGGCGTCTACCCTGTCGCCTAAACCATAGCGGGCATTTGTAATCAGGTCGTAAAATATCCAGGCCGGGCAGCGTGTCCAGGCTACCACAAAACTGCCATCCCAATCCGCGCCTGTGTAGGTGCGAGCAACGGGGTTATAGACGCTTGGCGGCGGCACTTTAACCTTGATGCCTTTGAGCCGGTATCCGCGTGATGGGACGTTTTGGAAATGCCGGGCGTCGAATGTCAGCCGGGCGCAAGCCGTATTAGGGTAACGGAGTTTGGTATAGCTCAGTCGGCTGTATGTTTCCCAGCTAAACTCAGAAACCTGATAACTGTTGGGATTGCCTGACACGCGGGTTACGCGCACATCATAGGATGTGCCATTGCCAAACTGTTTGAGATCGATGACGTATTCGCGCTGGTATTCTGACTCGGTTTTGCCGCGTACATGTTGACGCCCGCCCAAGTCAGCAGGCAACCACGCGCCACCGTCTACCCGTACCTCGATCTGTACAGTAACAGTAATTCCCACTCGATCATAAGTCTCTTGATCGGTTTGATACAGCGCAGCAAAGCGTAATACGATCCGCACTGCGTCGGTGGTGGCGTCGGTAATGGTGCGGACGACGGGGGACTCTTTGCGCACCTCCGCATTAACAGAGACAATCGCGGCGGCGGCATCCTCAAAGTCGCTGGGCATGTAGGTTTGTGACTGGGTGCCAGGGCGCCAATCCACAGACAAGCCTTTAAAGTTTTCCACGCCTGCTGTTTTAAGCGGCGTGCCGTCTAGCTCGATGGACTCGTAAGGATCGGCGGTGGCGAATCCCTCAATTTCGCCCTCGGAAAATGCCTCGATGATTTCAACAACCGCCAGAGATCGCAAGGTATCCGGCTGAATAACCGGCGTGCGTGGCGCTGCACCGCCCCCGCCTTTGCTGCCTCCAATAATCGTCATACTTTAACCGCCTCGACGTGGATATCAGCCGACAGCACCATGCTGCCCACCAGCAGCGGCCCGCCGTACAATAGCGGTATGGGGTGGCCTTGGCGCAAGGTGTTGACAACCCCATTCATGAGGTAGCTGGGTTTGTTTTCTGGGTTTTCTTGATCAGCGGCTTTCATGCCGTCGTTGCTGCCGGATATCAGTTGCGCGATAAAAGACACAGCGACCACCACCGCGATATTAATCACAGCGGCGATAATGATGCCTGCCGTCGTTGCTGCATAGGCGGCGCTCCATATAGCGGCCACGATAGCGGCCCCAATTTCCCCGCTAGGCTTAGGCACAACTAACAATATCTCATCCTGCCACGCTCCCAGCGCATTAGCCCGCGTGACTTGCCGGGTGTTATCCGGGTTGGCTTCGTCCAGCAGTATCAGCACATAATCAGCGCTGTCCGCTTTGTCGATAAATCCGGGGCGGTTGGCTTCGATAGCCCGCAGCGCCTCGGCGACGGTGTCGACGTGCAATTGCCATTCGGGCTTAAATTCTTTTAAATCGCCGTACAATCTGATTGTTTTCATACGTAATCTTGATGTCTTAAAAAACACACGGTATTTTTCCGCCAGTAGTCGCCATACAGCTCATAACGGCTTAAATTGTTTTGTGATGGGTGGTGCAGCATGACGTTATCGCCAACATAAATAGCGGCATGATTGGGGCAGCGGCTTTGCAGTTGCATGATAATGACGTCATTTTTTTGCGGCGCGTTGACGTGATAAAAGCCCTGGGCTTTAAAGCCATCCACAAACGCGGCGGCGTTGTCGTCGTCTAGCCACCACTCCCATGCTTTGCGGTCGTTGTCGATCAATTTAATGCCGAGCTCATGCTGATAGTAATCAGCCACCAGGCTCAGGCAATCCAACACGCCATAAACAAACGGCCTACGCTCGTAGGGTGCTGGCAGTTGGTTTTGTGGGGTATATTTTTGCAACTCCCCGCCCGGATAGCTTAGGATTAAATAGGGGATCATGCAGCGCTCAGACGCGGCGATATCGGCGACTGATGGCGTGGCGGGGGCGTTGGGGTGGCTGTGATAAATCGCGGTGATGTGGCCGTCGTGTTGGGTGATCAGCAACGGGTCGATTAAAAATGCCCGGTCTGGCGTATGCGATAGGTTTTCGCAGGGTTTAACGTAGGTGTTGCCGTGAGAGTTGACAATCAAACCGCATGCCTCGTTTGGGTAATCGCGGGCGGCGTGCGCGGTGATGGCGTCTATGATTGGGTCGAGCATGATTAATAGTCCTTATTTTCTGTGACTCACATCAAGTTTATTTTGATTTATGTATTGCATTTATCAATAAATAGCGTATACTTTAATCCAACAAAGCAAATAACCAACCCGGAGAGCAATCATGTTTACAAACAAAATCACTTTTAAAAACGGCGTTTCAGTTTTTTTACCAGCCATGCCTAACGCGCAATCGGCTGAGAATCTGAAAGAAAAAATCCTTAATCAAAAAAATGTCGAGATTGGAATAGAAGGTCAATCTTTAAGAGAAACTATGCAAGCCTTGCAAACTTTGGGCGCTGTAATTACGCATAATTTTTTAGATAGCGGAGACACATACGGAATAATTTCACGTCCAAAAACTTTACTAAGCCGATTTATCGAAGAGTCAAAAAACGCATGATCAACAAAAAAGGCGGCGTCCGGCCAGGGGCTGGGCGCCCAAAGCTGGATGTGACTAAAAAAACCGTGGCCATCCGGCTTTGGCCGGATACGATAGAGCAACTCAAGGCGCGCGGCGGATTATCCGAACAAATTGAAGCGGCGGTTGATCAGTATTTAACTCAACCACAGCGCCAGGATGACTAAAACTGTTTTATTTTTAGCTTGCCATCCCAGTACGGCTTAGGGTCTGCTTGAGCGCCTTGGCTAACCATCACTTCTTTATCGATTTCGATGGTAATAGCCGCCGGTTTACCAAAAGCTTGATTAAAATCGGTCATGAACTGCGCAAGCTCAGGGGCTTTTGTTTGTATTGTTGACCAGGCGGCTTTGCGTTGATTTGCGGCGGCTTGTTTGTCTGTTGCTGAGCGGTCCAGGGATTTTTGAGCCAATGCTTCGATTTTGGCGACAATATCCGTCATCGGTTTGATTTATGCACCATCAAAGTCAAATAATGTCGTTTGAGCGGTAGCCAATTCGAAACGCTTGCAAGCTGCGTCGTAATAATCTTTATCTAACTCCGTGCCGACAAAATCGACGCCGAAATAATGCGCGGCAATGGCGCTGCTACCGCTGCCCAAATGCGTATCCAATATTTTTTGGCCGGGTTTGGCGTAGTTTTCTAGGAGCCATTGATAGAGTTTTATGGGCTTCTGGCAAGGGTGAATCGTTGACTCAATTAATAGAGCAACTCTATTCAATGTAAATACGCGAAGAGGCTTTTTGATTGAGCTGTAAGCCAACTCACCATCAGCTTGATCTAGCCTTTGCCCCTTGTCCCATAAAATCCAACCTGGCGAACTTTTCAAATACTGCGGGTAATAATTAGCCCCCCAAACTATTTGGTCATTAGAAACCCTAAACAACTCTGCAAAATATTCACTGTTTGGCGCACTGCTATCCCAATTACCTTTCTTATAATTTCGTGGCGTTGCCCCAGTTCTTTTCCCGCCCTTGCCCTGTGATTGCTTGCAAATATCAATCCCATACGGCGGATCAACAATAGCCAAATCAAACGCCTTATCCGGCAGACCTTGCATATATTCCATGCAATCCATGTTCAACAGCTCGATCATCCATTACGCCCCAATGAAGGAAACCCACCATAATCCAGTTCGTTATTCGCACCAAAGCGCAATTTGCAATCGCTCAATCTTTTTCCGCATTCGTCCAGGGTTGACGACATGACCGGGTCGCCGTTGCGATCAAACCATTTGTTCGAATCAATCCCGGGCCAGCTGCAGCCCGAGCCGTTGGCGGTGGATTTGTAGCGCCATGGGCAGGCGTTGGCAATCGCCAAGCGGCCCGGTAATTGTTTGTCGATGTAATCCAGCGGGCTGGATAAATCAAAATTAATGAATGTGGAATTTTCGGCGGTTTTTTGCTCTATTTCATAGCTCTCATCGTAAAACTCTGATATATCAGCATCTATAAAACTTTTGTGCGTGCGCCGGCGGGTGAGGGTTGCGCCGACTAGGTCATCATACAAATCCACTTCTCCGGTAATCGCACCGTTGATATTGCTGATTGAGGCTTTTGGGCGGTTTTCTGAGCCGTCGCCTTTACGGACAAAGCCGCTCATCACCACCGGCCACGGGTTGTAGGTTTGACCCAGGTAATTCAGCGGCAGGTTATCCGCGCCTGTGCCCGGATAAAAAAAATAGATTTGCGATACGCCGATGGGGTTTAAATCAAGTATGTATAAATCAACTTTTCCAGTTGGTGCTTGTTTGCGTGTTTCGATAGCCAAAGTCATAATTAAAACACCTGTTTAAAATTGGCTGATACGCTATACAGATCCGCGCCGTGGTGCTGCACGGTGTAACCGTCGGCGGTCATTGCGTAGGTTTTGGCTGTGCTGCTGCCTGGCGGGGTGTAGGTGTAGGGCGTGACAGCCCCCCCGGCATCCAGGGCATCTGTTAGGGTTTGATAGTCTGACTCTGTTAGCCCTGCCCAGACAAACTGCCAATTTTCGACGCGGCTATTCAGCCCATCCGCAACGCGCTGGCTGTAACCGTCGCCAAATTGCGCTACGCGGGTACGGTGTTGGACGGTTTTTTGGCTGGAGACGTGGATTTGATCGGCCAGAGGTAATGCGGTCATGTGGGCGGTAACTCCGGCAAGGGCATCCAGCGCTTGACGCCGTTAGGTTTCTCGTATTCGTTTTCGAAATAAAAGTCGTTGTAAACGCCGTTTACCATATTGCAATTCAAACTTGCATAAACAAAACAACAATCGCAAACGTTCCACGAAGCGACAACGGCAAAGGGCAGCCCTACATCGGCCAAAAATGAACTGCCATCAATGGGCGGATCGGTGGTTAACCATGTCATGCCAGCAACCCTCCCGCGCGTTTTTCGTTGACGATCACTTCCCGCACTTTGGCGTTAATCATTCCGCCTAGTTTTTGCATATCGCTTGG
>Ga0208089_1000151_pt1 | contig 18343 bp, 16 predicted proteins | sample LakMenEpi29Jun12_FD_150744 | JGI IMG/M metagenome (GOLD analysis project Ga0208089, IMG submission 150744) | Freshwater microbial communities from Lake Mendota, WI - 29JUN2012 deep hole epilimnion (SPAdes) | ecosystem: Environmental > Aquatic > Freshwater > Lake > Epilimnion/Euphotic zone ... | reverse complement strand
ACTTACGAGTCCACAATTTCCTAAATCACGCTTATAGCGCTGCAATAGCCGCCTTGTAATCAGCGTTTTCACGCGCTGCCCAGCCATTCTTAACTTCCCAACGAAGGATTCCTTCTTTATCAATCAAGAAGCTTCCGCGAAGTGCGCAACCCTTTGATTCTTCAAAGACTCCATATGCTTTTGCGACGCCACCATGTGGCCAGAAATCTGAAAGAACTGGGAATTGATAACTCTCTTGTTCGGCAAATACACGTTGTGTAAATGGTGAATCACATGAAATCGCAAGAAGTTGCAGATCATCATTTTGAAATGATGAAAGGTCATCGCGCAACGCACATAGTTCGCCGGTGCAAGTTCCAGTAAATGAAAAGGGATAGAACATCAGCAAGACATTCTTTTGGCCCTTGAATGAAGAGAGTGAAACTTTTTCCCCATGTTGGTTAGCAATTTCAAAATCTGGTGCGGCTTGTCCGATAGTTAAAGTCATGTCGCAAACTTACCTCTTGCCCGCTTTACGTGCCACTAATCGAGTTGCGGTCCAATCCTTGGCGAGCGCAATTGTGGAAGTCACACTTAAGCCAGCAATAGGTGCGGCATCTTGAATATCACTTGGTTCAACATGGCCAGCTCGTCCAGCCTTTGGTGTCATCACCCAGATAGCGCCATTTTCAAGTAAGTAAGTAAGCGCATCCATTAATTCGTCAACTAAATCTCCATCACCATCTCGCCACCAGATGATGACCGCATCGACAACTTCACTTGTTGATCCCTGTAGAAAATCGGTCCCAGTAATTGACATAAGTTCATCTCGAAGTGTGGAATCGCAGTCACTATCGTGGCCAACCTCCAAAACGAGGTCATCCTTGGCCAATCCCATCCGTGTAGGCACGGGCTAAGTCCACACTTTGCCGAGCCTGAGCGCAAGGGGAAGACGGGCTCAATTTCACACCTTTTGAATTTCGACTTACGGGGCAGTTCCGACAAGAATAGGCACATGAGCGAAAACTTCGAGGCGCCCGATCTCAATATTGAGCAGTTAGTAGATATCGACCCGACCGAGTCCGCTGAATGGCGTGCCTCCTTTGATGCCGCCCTAAAGGCCGCTGGTCCAGTTCGCGCTCGCTACTTAATGCTCAATCTCTTAAACCATGCCCAAGAACGCAATGTAGGAATTTCAGCTCTTCGAACAACTGATTACATCAACACAATTCCGCCAGAGCATGAAGCAAAGTTTCCAGGTGATGAAGATTTAGAACGAAAGATTCGTCGCATCAACCGTTGGAATGCAGCGATGATGGTTCACCGTGCACAACGTCCAGGTGTTGGAGTTGGTGGACATATTTCGACTTACGCATCATCTGCTGCGCTCTATGAAGTTGGTTTCAACCACTTCTTCCGCGGACAGGATCACCCAGGTGGCGGAGATCAAATTTTCTTCCAAGGACATGCAAGTCCCGGAATGTACGCGCGTGCATTTCTTGAAGGTCGTTTAACTGAAAATCAATTAGATGGTTTCCGTCAAGAACTTTCACATGAAGGTGGCGGACTTTCTTCGTATCCTCACCCACGTTTGATGCCTGACTTTTGGCAATTCCCAACAGTGTCAATGGGTATCGGACCACTTAATGCAATTTATCAAGCGCGCTACAACCGTTACTTACATAACCGTGGAATCAAAGACACAAGTGATCAGAATGTTTGGGCATTCCTTGGTGATGGCGAAGTTGATGAAGTAGATACATTGGGTGCAATTGGTCTTGCTACTCGTGAAAAATTAGACAACTTAACCTTTGTCATTAACTGCAACTTGCAACGTCTTGATGGTCCGGTTCGTGGAAATGGAAAAATTATCCAAGAGCTTGAATCAATCTTTGGTGGTGCCGGCTGGAATGTTATTAAGGTCGTTTGGGGCCGTGGCTGGGATCCACTTCTGGCACAAGATCGTGAGGGCGCACTTGTAAAGATTATGAATGAAACCCTTGATGGTGATTATCAAACCTTCAAGGCCGAATCCGGTAAGTATGTTCGCGATAACTTCTTTGGACGGGACCCTAGAACTGCTGCGATGGTTGCTAATTGGTCTGATGATCAGATTTGGAATCTAAAGCGCGGAGGCCATGATTATCAGAAGCTCTTTGCCGCATACACAGCTGCAACACAAAAGAATGGTCGCCCAACAGTTATTTTGGCTAAGACTGTAAAGGGTTGGACTCTTGGTTCTCACTTCGAAGGTCGAAACTCAACGCACCAAATGAAGAAGATGACATTGGAAGATATTCAAAAGTTCCGTGACACATTGCATTTGGATATTCCTGATGAGAAATTAGATAAGTATTTACCTCCTTATTACAAGCCTGCACCAGATTCTGCCGAAGCTAAGTACCTTGCCGAACGTCGCGCAGCACTTGGTGGCTCTATTCCGCGTCGTCGTGCTATCTCTCGCCCATTAGCGATGCCAGATGATTCTGTTTATGAATCTGTAAAGCGTGGCTCAGGTCATCAAGAGATCGCAACAACAATGGCCTTTGTTCGTATGTTGAAGGATCTCGTGAAGGATCCAGGTTTAGGCAATCGCATTGTTCCAATCATTCCTGACGAAGCTCGCACTTTTGGTATGGACTCATTGTTCCCAACCATGAAGATTTACTCACCACATGGTCAGCAGTACACCGCGGTAGACCGTGAATTGATGTTGTCATACAAGGAATCAACTTCTGGTGTGATTCTTCATGAAGGTATCAATGAAGCAGGTTCTGTTGCTTCCTTCACTGCAGTTGGATCCTCATATTCAACTCATGATGAACCAATGATTCCTATCTACATCTTCTATTCGATGTTTGGTTTCCAGCGCACCGGAGATGCATTCTGGGCAGCTGCAGATCAGCTAGTTCGTGGATTTGTTGTTGGTGCAACCGCCGGTCGTACAACGCTTAATGGTGAAGGTCTACAACATGAAGATGGTCATTCACACCTTCTTGCGGCAACAAACCCAGCTGTCGTTGCTTACGATCCAGCATTTGCTTACGAACTTGGTCACATCGTTAAAGATGGTCTACGTCGCATGTATGGTGAAAACAGCGAGAACATTTATTACTACCTGACTGTCTATAACGAGCCATATGTACATCCGGCAGAGCCAGAAAACCTAGATATTGATGGTTTGCTCAAGGGAATTTATTTATTCTCACCAGCTAAGAGCTCACGCAAGAAGAACGCACAAATCTTGGCTTCCGGTGTTGGCGTTAACTGGGCAGTAAAGGCGCAGCAACTTCTTGCCGATGATTGGGGCGTTAACGCTTCGGTCTGGTCTGTTACTTCTTGGAACGAGCTACGTCGTGATGGTCTTGAAACTGATCGCCACAATTTGCTCAACCCAACAGATCGTCGCAGTGCTTACATCACCAAGAAGTTGGCTCATACAAAGGGTCCAGTTATTGCGGTTAGTGATTTCATGCGCGCTGTACAAGATCAAGTTGCTCCGTGGGTTGATCGTCCTTTCTATTCATTAGGAACAGATGGCTTTGGTTTATCAGATACCCGTGGCGCACTACGGCGTCATTTCAAGGTAGATGCTGAATCAATCGCCGTAGCCGTGTTGCAGCAACTCTGTAACCAAGGTGAAATCAAGCAAAGCATTGTCACGCAGGCAATGGATAAGTATCGTATCCATGATGTCTCAGCTGCAGATGCTGGCAATACAGAAGGATCGGGTTGATCTCTAGAATTCCAATCACAGATATCTCCCCCGCGGTTTTCTTCGGGGGAGAATTTGTTGCGGTAAAGGCAATAGCGAAAGAGAGCATTTCTGTTTCAGCAACAATCATTATTGAAGGTCATGAAACCCTTACCGCCGAAGTTTGTCTCTATAACGCAAAAGAAAAAATGGTCGACTGTCAGCCACTTGTTCAAAAATGGCAAGGAACCGATCGATATGAAGGCCAGTTCACTGTTCCAGCCGAAGGTGATTTTTACTTTGTCATCAAAGCATCCAGTACCTCGCAGTATCGAACCGTCACCGGGGAATCTGAAAAGTACCCAGTTCGCGCAGATCGCGACCGTGCTTTAGTTGGATCTTGGTATGAATTTTTTCCCCGCAGCGAAGGTGCAATTAGAAACGCAGACGGAACAGTAACTAGCGGAACATTTGCGACAGCTACAAAACGTTTAGCCGGTGTAGCTGCAATGGGTTTTGATGTTCTGTACCTGCCTCCGGTTCATCCAATCGGAATCACGCACCGTAAAGGCAAAAATAATACGCTCGATGCACAGCCAGATGATTGTGGTGTTCCGTGGGCAATTGGTAATTCTGATGGTGGGCACGATGCGATTAATCCAGCTCTTGGAACAATGAAGGATTTTGAAGATTTTGTTAAAGCAGCAAGTAAGCAAGGTTTAGAAATTGCAATGGATTTAGCGCTGCAAACTTCACCGGATCATCCTTGGGTAAAGAGCAATCCAGAATGGTTTAACAAGCGAGCAGATGGAACCATCGCATACGCCGAGAATCCTCCAAAGAAGTACCAAGACATCTACCCCATTAACTTTGATGATGATTATCAAGGAATCCGTAATGAAGTCCTTCGCATCATCGGCTTGTGGGTTTCAAAGGGCGTAAAGATCTTCCGTGTCGATAACCCCCACACAAAACCAGTACATTTTTGGCAGGACGTACTTACAACGGTCCAAAAACAAAGCCCAGAAGTTGTTTTTCTAGCTGAAGCATTTACTCGTCCTGCAATGATGCACGCACTTGGTAAAGCTGGATTCCATCAGTCATATACCTACTTCACGTGGCGCACAAGCAAGAATGAATTAGTTGACTACGGCCGAGAAGTTGCACAAGGAACAAGTGCATTCTTTAGGCCAAACTTTTGGGTTAATACTCCAGATATTAATCCTTTTCACTTACAAAGCGGAAATCCTGCGATGTTTGCCCTGCGCGCAGTATTAGCTTCGACACTAAGTCCCTCTTGGGGAATGTATGCAGGATATGAACTATATGAGCATCGTGCCTTCAAAGAAGGTGGCGAGGAATACTTGGACTCTGAAAAGTATGAAATTAAAGTCCGGGACTGGGATGGCGCTGCCAAGAAGGGTTTAACCCTTGCACCATTTATTGCTCAATTAAATGCTATTCGTAAGGCGCATCCAGCCTTGCAACTTCTTCGCAATTTAACTTTCCATGACACTGATTCTGATGCAATCATCGCGTATTCAAAACGTGAAGGTAAAGATTTGATTCTTGTGGTTGTTAATTTAGATCCAAGTTTTGCGCAAGGAACAACTGTTCATTGGAACATGGAAGCGCTGGGCTTTTCAAGCAATGAGTTCGAGGTCAAAGATCTATTGGATAACTCTGTAATGACCTGGAGTCCACATACTTATGTATCACTAAATCCAACCCGTCCAGTTGGAAAAGTTGCTCATGTAGTTTCGGTAAAGATCTAACGTGGGCGTATTTTCGAAGTTCTTTAAGGGCCAGGGGCAAGAAAACAATCAACCTGTGTCATTTCTTAACCCGCATTCTTCGTTGGGTGAATTAGATCTGTACCTAATCGCTGAAGGTCGGCACGAACAGCTCTGGAAAGCCCTAGGCGCGCAAGTTAAACGCGATGAAACCGGAGCATTGCTGGGTACCGCTTTTTCAGTCTGGGCTCCAAATGCCCAAGCGGTTTCACTGATCGGTGATCACAATTATTGGGATCGTAATTCGCATCAAATGCACCGAATAGGATCTTCTGGAATTTGGGAAATCTTTGTTGCAGATATCAGCGCAGGAACCAGATATAAATTTGCAATTTGCGGGATTGATGGCCGCTGGGTTGATCACGCAGATCCAATGGCACGCGCAACAGAGATACCTCCTTTGACCGCATCTGTTGTCGAAGAATCCACATATCAATGGAACGACCAGGCGTGGCTTACCCAACGTTCACAATTTCAATCATGGCGATCAGCGGTATCGGTGTATGAAGTACATCTTGGTTCATGGAAAATGGGTTTAACCTACAAAGAATTGGCAGTGGAATTAGTTGGCTACATTCAGCAACAAGGTTTCACCCATGTGGAATTCCTGCCAGTAACCGAACACCCTTATGGTCCATCGTGGGGTTACCAAGTTACCTCTTTCTTTGCACCTACGTCGCGCTTTGGCTCTCCTGATGAATTCAGATTCTTAGTTGATGCATTACACAACGCAGGTATTGGCGTAATTTTAGATTGGGTTCCTGCGCACTTTCCCAAGGATGAATGGGCATTGGCAAAGTTTGATGGAACCGCGTTGTATGAACATGCAGATCCACGTTTAGGTGAGCACCCTGACTGGGGAACACTGATCTTTAATTTTGGTCGAAACGAGGTAAGAAATTTTCTCGTTGCAAGTGCTTTGTACTGGCTAACTGAGTTCCACATTGATGGTTTACGAGTCGATGCGGTTGCATCCATGCTGTATTTGGATTATTCACGTGAAGAGGGCCAGTGGCTACCGAATGTAAATGGAGGCCGTGAAAATCTTGAAGCGGTTCAGCTACTTCAAGAAGCAACATCTACAGCCTACAAAACCCATCCCGGCATCATGATGATCGCCGAAGAATCCACGGCTTGGTCTGGCGTTACTGCAGATACAACAGGTGGCGGACTTGGCTTTGGTTTCAAGTGGAACATGGGCTGGATGCATGACACGTTGCAGTACTTGTCACAAGAACCAATTCATCGTGTCTATCACCACAATGAAATTACTTTTTCAATCTTGTACGCATGGAGTGAGAACTTCATGCTGCCTTTGTCACATGATGAAGTTGTTCATGGCAAGGGTCAGCTAGTCAACAAATTTCCTGGTGATCGCTGGCAAAAGCTAGCAACTCTTCGTGCTTTATACGGTTTCATGTGGGCTCATCCTGGTAAGAAGTTATTGTTTATGGGTAGCGAATTTGCTCAAAATGATGAGTGGAATGAAAGCGCTGGTTTGCAGTGGTACTTAACTGAGTATGCCGAACATCAAGGTGTTCAAAAAACAGTTGCTGAACTAAATAGTGTTTATAGATCAACGCCAGCACTATGGGAGAAAGATACAAATCCAGAAGGTTTTACTTGGCTAGTTGGAAACGATGGCGCAGCAAATATTGTCGCCTTTGCGCGCTGGGATGAATATGCATCGGCACTGGTAAGTGTTACTAACTTTTCACCCGTCCCCCATGAGAGTTACCAACTTCCCTTCCCTAACGCAGGAATTTGGCGTGAAGTTTTAAACACTGACGATCTTTCTTTCGGTGGAAGTGGAGTCAGTAACGAACAATTAATCGTTGGGGCTTCCCAGATCGCATCAGTGCGTATTCCACCTCTAGCGACGGTTTGGTTTAAGCGCTCTTAAAAATCTTTGCAAAGTATGGAACTGTTAACAACATAACTGCAGGAATCAATAATGCAATCGATAGCGTGGTGGCTTGAGCCGTCCATGCAACAACCCAACGGACTACAAACACCAAAGTAATGTTAATGACACCGATTTGGCCGATAACTACGCTGGATGGGAACTTAGAGCGTGTGTTTGCTGCGTTCATCACCGAAGGCCCCAAAAATGATGACCCTAGGCCTGCAACAGTAAAGCTGATTGAGAGAATCACAATCACTAAAGTTTCATTGGATGTTCCGACCAAACTAACCCCGATTATTCCCGCAATAAATGAAAGCCCTGAAAGCAATGAGGCTCGTACGACAAGATAGTCAATGGTGTAGCGCGGCAATAAATTATGCAGATTCAAACGTCCAACAATCATGGCAAGGGTAAAAAGAATATATGGCAGAGTATGAATTCCGCCGGCAATCTTCATATCCTCTTTTACAAAGATAGATGACCAATCGCTGACAGCATATTCGAGCATGATTACTAATAGCAAAGTTGCTGACACTTGCTTATCGATTTTAAAGCCCTTGAACATGTCTCGAGCTCGATGATCTGATTCTGGATTTGTATTTGCCTTCACTAAGTTGGGAGTGATTCTATGAATAATGAATGCCATAAGAACGAAGCAGAAAAATGCCAAGAAGTTTGAATACGTTCCTAAATCAACTCGATCAACAAGTAATCCGGCAATAATCGATGTAATCAGCGCACCGCTGCTCCAGAAACCACTAAGTAGAGTAATTATTTGCTTTTTAGTTCTGTCTTGATAAAAGAAGCCCTGGGTATTAATTGAGATATGGAAAGCAGAAATTGCTGCGCCTTGAATAATTATAGAAACGAGAAAAACCAAACTTGACGTGGTGTGAGTCAAAAAGGAAAGACTGATTGCTAGCAAGGCTGCACCGCCATAAAGCATCCAACGTGCACCGTATTTATGGACAAGATGTCCGACAGTCAGAAGAGCAAGAATATTTCCGACAGCGCCCATGCTTAGGATTGAGCCAAATTCTCCGTTAGTCAGTTTCAAATTAGCTTTTACTTCAGGGAATCGCGGAACCCACGACATAATCAATAGACCAAAGAGAAAGAAAAGTCCCTTAATAAGGTTGAGTTCTTGCTCAACAGCAAGTGTTTTTCTCAAAATAGCGCACTAGCAAGCTCTTTACGAGCCGCAACCAATCGTGGATCACTTGGGTCTACCAGAGCGAATAGGTTTAACAGGTGGTCCTTTACCTTGGCCCGTTCATCTCCAGAAGTAGCTCGCACAGCGTGAACTAACCGCGTAAAGGCTGCTTCAACTCCCCCATTAACAATTTCTACATCAGCTGCCTTTAATTGCAAAGCAATATCACTTGGGTTCTTAGTTGATTCAGAAATGACAGTGTCTAGATCCAACCCTTCGGTGCGGATTAGCAACTGTGTTTGAGCTAAACCAAGTTTTGCCAGATTTTCTGCGGGTTTACGAGACAACCACTTTTTGTAGGCTGCTTCTGCAGCAACGTAATTACCAGCTTCAAGTGCCTCCATTGCTTCAATCTCTTCAGCTTCCATCTGTTCAACTGGTGCTTGACCAATTCCTTGCTCTGAAGCAAGCGTTAAAACTTTATCAATCACCATGCGAACTTGTGCTTCGGGATATGACTGCTCAAACAATGGAACCATTTGTTCTGAAATAATTGCAACTGCGTAAGGAATTGATTTAGTTTGAAAAGCTTGTGCAACCTGCGGATGCGCTTCGATGTCTACCCGTGCTAAAGAGAAAGCTGCTTTGTAATCAGATTCAAGTTTTCCTAAAATCTTTACCATCTCGACAGACTCTGCAGAACGTGGTGACCACATCAAAACAATCACTGGACGCACTAGCGATAAAGGCAGGATGTCACTGCTTAAATTTTCAACTGAAACTTCGATGCCAGGCATGGGGATCGTTGGATCCACCTTTGGCTTAGTAAGAGAACTTAAATCAAAGGCTTGACCAAAATTAGGTGGCAAGCTCATGGTGCAATCCTATCTATTGAACAACTATGTCGACACCAGAGTCTCGACGCATAGGCAAGATTTCTGCACAGTAATTATCTGTTGCCTCTTCTAACCCAACGTCATAACCCACTTTTTCACTTAAATACCAGCGATTTTCAAGGATTTCGTGGAACATTTGTGCACGTTCTACGCGACCTCTCATGTCATCAGGAACTCTACTGATTACGGGTTCGAATACTTCTGTGATCCACTTTTTTGCCATCTCATTGGTTGTTAATCCAAGTTTATTTTCTCGGGCGTTATATCGATCAAAGGAGGCAAGAAGTCGCTTAGCTTGCAGCTCTTCGGTTTCCAAACCCGTCAAATCTCGCAAACGTTGGCTGTGGTAACCAGCAGCAACAAGCTTTGGTTGGAAGGAAATCATCTGTGTGTCACCATCGATGGTGATTGCAACTTCTTCAACGGCAAAACCTAAATCGTGTAACTGGCGCATAGCGCGCTCAACTGCATGCCGATCCTTAGGATCTAATAACTGTCTTTCTTTTAGCGCCGCCCAGATTCTTCTGTAACGCCTAATAACGGCATCAGATGCGCGCACTGGCTCCATCCCTGGATACAAAACTCCAGATAGTGCTAAATCTTCAAGTTCTGCGGCAACATTAAAATGCACAATATCTAAATCGTGTTCGCGTTGACCATCACTGAGCGTTTTCTGGAACTCGCCAGTTTCTGCATCAACTAGGTATGCGGCAAAGCCTTCTGCATCGCGTCGGAACAAAGTATTGGAAAGTGAACAATCTCCCCACCAGAAACCTAATAAATGTAAACGCACTAGCAGTAAGGCTAGGGCACTTGCCATTGTTGTAATCTCTTGGGCGGTTACTGCACCAGAAAGCAGTACGCGATAGGGCAATGAATACGGTAAGAACCGAGTGACGATTGCGCAAGGCAGCTCTTCGCCATGTGCATCGACTCGACCTTCAACAACTGCAACTTGTTCTACACATGGCGCATTAAGGTGCGACAGCTCGCGCAATATTTTGTATTCGCGATTTGCAAACTCTGCCACCGTTTCTTTAACCGCATAGACCTCGGCATCAGGATCATTACTTGCCCGCACCAACCGCACAACATGTCGCGAAATGCCTCGCTTTTCAGCCAGAGCCGGATCTTCGGGCCATTCTTCAAGGGGCAAGTGCCATGGCAGGCCAGTTACAGCTGCGATCTCCTCGCCCAAGCCTGTGATGCGTAATGCCATGGTCACTATTGTCCCGTATAAATGTGTCGGGAACATGAACACCACGTCTCTATAAGTGTGATCTATTCACTTTAGAATGTACTTATGGCTATTTCAACGCGCATTAAGAAAGCAGCAGCTCGATCCCCAAAGGCTGAAAAAGTATCAGCTGATTACGGAACCATGGGGGCACCAATCAACCGAGCACACCCATTTTACTTTGGTTTTATTGCAACCCTCGGTGCGCTAACTGCGATCGTGTTAATGCGGGCCTTAGCAAGTGTTAGCCAAATTTTTGTCCTGATTTTGATCGCGCTATTTTTAGCCACGGGTTTAAATCCAGCCGTTGAAGCGTTACGCAAGCGCAACTTGTCTCGCAACGCAGCGGTTACAGTTATTTTCTCTTCTGTAATTCTCTTCGTAGTGTTTTTCTCTTTAGTGGTGATTCCTCCGGTTATTAGTCAAGGAACAAACCTAATCGAATCTGGACCTCAGCTTCTTCAGGATTTGATGAAGAATGAAACAATCAATCAGCTCAATACCCAATATGGCCTAATTGACACTTTGCAAGAGAGATTGAAATCTGTCACATCAGATGGAACATTATTGATCTCTACTTTTGGTGGAGTTATCGGAGTAGGAAAATCTGTTTTGTCAGGTTTTTTCACCGCTTTAACAATTTTAGTTCTGACTTTGTACTTCATCACCTCACTTCCACAAGCAGTAAATCTTGGTCTCTCACTGGTGCCAGCAAGTCGCCGTGACCGAGTTGGCTTACTTACAAATGCAATTATCGCTCGCGTTGGATCCTTTGTTGGAAGCCAGATTTTGATTGCCGCAATGGCAGCAGTATTTGTCACTATTCTTGCAACAATTCTGGGCCTTCCATCCCCTATCGCGATTGGTATGTTCGTTTTAGTTGCAGCTCTTATTCCATTGATTGGACACTTTATTGGGGCAGGAATCTTTACTCTAATCGCGCTGTCTCAGTCCTTAGTAATTGGTGTCGTCGCTTTTGTTGCCTATGTCGTTTATGTACAAGTTGAAAACTATGTAGTTACACCGCGCATTATGAAGCGAACTCTGTCTGTCCCAGGTGCGGTAACAATCATCGCTGCCTTGATTGGTTCATCCTTGCTTGGTCTGGTTGGCGGACTACTTGCGGTTCCGATTGCAGCATCAATCATTCTTATCTTGGATGAAGTTGTTATCCCAAGGGCAAATAAGGCTTAAAACTCCAGCGGAAGTATCGTTGGAACGCCGTTGACGATTGAAGCAATTTCAGACAGAACACGGTGAACTGCAGGTTCTCCAAGCCATAAATGCTTAGCTTCATCGACTGCAATAATTTTCAATGTCGGAACAATTGCAAATCGCTCACGTGCTTGTGCTGGCTTTAGATAGTCATCTAACTCTGGAACCAGTGCGGTAATCGGGCGAGAATCTGTATTCCAATACTGAAGTTGCACATCTGTAGTTGTGCGAAGTGGTGGGCTCAGTAAAATCAAACCTTTGTGTCGCGGATCTTTTGCATGTTGTAGTGCAAGATCAGTTCCAAAAGACCAGCCAGTCACCCAAACATTTTCTAACTTCAAAGTGTCAAAGCAGTACCGCAGCATTGCTTCGACATCAAAATGCTCTGCAACGCCGTTATCAAATTGACCCGTGCTGCTTCCAGCTTCACTTGTCGTTCCCCGTGTATTGAAACGTACAACAGTGATACCAGACATTGCCGGAAGGCGGTTGGCTGCTTTTTTGTAGACGTGGCTGTCCATCATTCCGCCGGCAGTAGGCAATGGGTGTAAGCATAAAATTGCCCCACTTGACGCACCCATAGGAGCTGCTACTTCGCCAATCAAATCAACGCCATCTTCTGTCATCACATGAAATGGAGTTCGTCTAGCATCGAAAACACTGCTCGGACGCACTGTCTGGCTCATGCTGTAAATCCTACCGATACACGACTAGGCTTTACGACATGGCAAAAACCTTTACTTCATTTAATCCAGCTAACGGCCAGATCGCAGGACGTTATCCGATCTTTACTGCAAAAGAAGTCGGGCTTGTAGTCGATAAGGCTCGCACGGCAGCAGATGATTGGAGCAGATTAGGTTTTAGTGGCCGCAAGAAAGTATTGCTTAACTGGAGCACGCACATCATTAACAATGTCGAAGCGATTTCAGAATTGATCTCCTTGGAAACCGGCAAGCCACTTAGTGATGCTCGATTAGAGGTTGCAAATACGGTTAATCACATTGGTTGGGCTGCGCGTCACGCTGAAGAAATTATGCGCACTTCACATCGTGCGCCAGGTGCGTTAATGGCCAATATGTCGGCAACTGTTGAACGTTCACCTGTTGGAGTTGTTGGAGTAATTGGACCATGGAACTATCCGATTTTTACTCCTATGGGCTCTATCGCATATGCGTTAGCTGCAGGAAATACAGTTGTCTTTAAACCAAGTGAATATACCCCTGGTGTTGGTATGTGGATGGATGAAAGCTTTAATGCCATTGCTCCCTTTGCCGGTGTTTTTACAACAATTACAGGTTTAGGTGAAACTGGTAATGCGCTTTGTACCTCTGCAATTAACAAGCTCTCATTTACAGGCTCAACTCGAACTGCAAAGTTAGTTGCTGCTGCCTGTGCGACTCAGATGACGCCAGTAGTTTTGGAATGTGGTGGTAAAGATCCGGTAATCGTGGCAGCTGATGCCAACCTTGATCGCGCGGTAGATGCAACGATTTGGTCTGCCATGGCAAATGCTGGTCAATCTTGCATCGGTGCAGAACGAGTCTATGTCGATGAAAAAGTTGCAGATATCTTCATCGAAAAAGCAATCGCACTTGCTTCAACGCTAAAAGCTGGATCGCCAGGTGACGGAAATTATGGGGCGTCAACAATGCCATCGCAGATTGGTGTTATTACCTCTCACGTTAAGGTTGCGATCAAAGATGGTGGAAAATTTGCCTACGGAAGTTTGAAATCTATTCAGGAACCTTTTGTGCAACCAGTTATCTTGGTGGATGTACCTGAAGATTCCACCGCAGTTCGCGAAGAAACTTTTGGACCTATCATCATTATCAATCGTGTTAAGTCCATGAAGGAAGCAATCGCTTTATCCAATGATTCGCGTTATGGATTGGGTGCAAACATCTGGTCAAAGCGTCAAGGGAAAAAGATTGCATCTCAACTGCATTGCGGAATGGTTGCAATTAATTCAACCTTCTCATTTGCAGCGATTTCATCGGTTCCATTTGGTGGCGTCAAAGACAGTGGATATGGCCGAATCCATGGCCCAGAGGGATTGCTTGAATACACATATGCGCGCACCGTTGTACGCACTCGAATCAATCTTCCACTAAAGATTTTAAGTTTCAAGCGAACTGCAGCAACTGATCGATTGATTGTCAGAGCTGCACGATTGTTAAAGGGACGTTTAGGTTAGAAGCGGGGAGCGTTTCTGGTCCGCTCAGTATTTGGACGACGCTTATCTTTCTTTGACCAACAAGCTGTATGCCAATGTCGACGTCCATCTTCATCGTAATCTTTCCAGGCAACAACATGCGGCGTTGCTAGCGGAATCATCTGATCACATCCTGGGCAGCGATATGGCTTTGTAGATCCAGAACCAGTTAAACGTCGAACAATGTAGATCCCATCGCTATGTTCTTCAACGCTCTCACCTGTGGAGGCGATGTTGATTTCACTCGGCTCTTCTGGTTTCTGGCGTTTCTTTGGGTAATTTCTACGCGGGCTCACAGGTTTATTTTCTCATAGTAAAGTAACCATATGAGCCTCATCGAAGTGAAAGGCCTCACGAAAAGTTACGGCGATGTCCATGCTGTACGTGGCATCGACCTGAATATCGAGCAAGGAGAAATCTTTTCGATCTTGGGTCCAAACGGTGCCGGTAAGACGACCACCGTAGAAATTCTCGAAGGATTTAGAACTCGTGATTCGGGCACAGTTTCAGTGTTGGGTTTTGATCCCAACACTCGGGGACATCAATCTCGAGAGTGGCGCAACCAAATCGGCATAGTTTTACAAACATCCGGTGATGCTGGCGATCTAACCGTCTTTGAAACCATCAATCACTTCCACGGTTATTATTCAAATCCACGCGATGTAGATGAAGTAATTGATTCAGTTGGATTGAAAGAAAAAGAAGATGCACTCATTCGAAATCTTTCAGGTGGGCAGCGCAGGCGCTTAGATGTCGCGCTAGGAATCATTGGTAACCCCGAACTCATTTTCTTGGATGAACCAACAACGGGTTTTGATCCTGAAGCTCGCCGTGCCTTTTGGTCTCTTATCAAGAGTTTACGAAGCGATGGCGCAACAATTGTGCTGACTACGCACTACTTGGATGAAGCCGAAGCTCTTGCTGATCGAGTCGCAGTCATCAACAAGGGTGTAATTGTAGAAATCTCCACTCCATCTGAATTAGGGGGAAGAGCGACATCTCAAGCGACTGTTCAATGGCGTGATGGAAATCAGATCAAATCTGAGAAAACCGATAATCCAACAGCTGTTATTGCCGCTCTTTCTGCACACTTTAATGGTGAGATCCCAGAACTAGTTGTCACCCGTCCATCGTTAGAGGACATTTACATTGAAATGATTGGCGGCGCACATGAATAAGATTCCTAGCGCGCTTCAATTAGGCATCAGACGTGGTGGCCTAGAGATTCGACAGTTTGCTCGCCAAAGAGAATCAGTGGTCTTTACTCTGTTATTTCCGGTTATTTTGCTGGCGATTTTTGGTTCGGTTTTCAAAGACACGATCGCACCTGGTGTCACCTTTTCGCAGTACTTTGTTGCCGGAATGATCGCATCTGGCCTTGTTAACACTGGTTTCCAAGCGTTAGCAATCACTATTCCGATGGAGCGCGAACTAGGTGCGCTTAAGCGTTTGCGTGGAACTCCGATGCCGGCATCGAGTTACTTTATTGGTAAAGCTATTCTCATCTTTGCCAGCATGGTCCTTCAGATTCTGCTGCTTCTAGGTTTTGGAATTGCTTTCTTCGGATTAGATATGCCGACAGAAACTAGTAAGTGGCTGACCTTTACCTGGTTAGTTCTACTTGGAAGTGCCTGTTCAACCGCACTCGGTATCGCATTTTCGATTGTTCCAAAAAGCGGCCGTGGGGCTTCAGCAGTTGTATCTCCGATAGTCATCATTTTGCAGTTCTTCAGTGGAGTCTTCTTTGTCTTCACGCAATTACCAGGATGGATGCAACAGGTTGCAGCAATCTTCCCGTTGAAGTGGCTTACTCAAGGCATGCGATCAGTTTTCCTTCCTGATTCATTTGCATCTCAGGAAGTTGCAAAGTCTTGGGAACTCCAAACTACCTTTGTGGTTTTAGTCGTGTGGCTGATTATTGGAATTTTCTTCAGCGTGCGTAAGTTCAAGTGGGATCGCGATTAAGAAGGCAATTGCACTCGTTCTGGCGCTAGTGGTACTAGCACCAGGTGCTCATGCAGCCCAAACATCACACGTAGCTGCAACCAAGAAGGCAAAAATTACTCCATCGCCTTCGCCGGTTTGGCCACCTAAAGGCTTTATCAAGAGCAAAGATGGAAATACCTTTGCCAAGATTCCAACTCAAAAAGAATTAGTTGGGTTAGCATCCAATGACAAAAAACTCACCGCTGCTTTGGCAGCAGAAATCGATGGAATTCCGGTGTGTGAGAAGTTTTCATGCGGGGCTGTAACTGTTGCTTCAGCGGTAGGTTGCATGTGGTGGGTAGTTACCGCAAACCTTAAAGGTAGAACATCTGAGGAAGATAAAACTCAAAAGATATTTGGAACGGTTCGTACAACCATTGGCAAAACTGCGGCCAGAAAATATGCGACTATTTTGATTATCAGCCAAGAGCCAATTGAATTAGATCACTCAATTTCAAACATCAAAGCAGTGTGTAGAAATGATTCGCCCCAGGAAAAGGTTCCCGGTACGACTTACACAATTGTTCCTTAGCGATTAGCTCCTGGCACCCACAGCTGATCGCCAATTTCTTTGTTGGCAAAACGTGCAAGCACAAAGAGAAGATCAGAGCAACGATTTAAATACTTTGCAGTCAGAGGATTTACTCCCCCACCAAATGCATGGATAGCCGCCCAGGTACAACGTTCTGCGCGACGAACAACTGTGCGTGCCACATGTAAGTGAGCCGCAGCTGGAGTTCCAGATGGAAGTACAAATGAACGCAATGACTCTAGATCTGCGTTGTACTTATCAATCTGTTCTTCCAAGTAGCTAATCTGTGACTCTAAAACTCGAAGCGGTTCAAAAGCTGGAGCATCAACAACTGGTGTACACAGATCCGCGCCAACATCAAAAAGGTCATTTTGAATACGCACTAGCAATGCGCGGACATCTTCAGTTAAGCCATCAGTTGAAAGCACAACACCGATGCTTGAGTTCGCCTCATCAACTGTGGCATATGCTTCAAGACGTGGGTCATTTTTTGAGGTACGGCTCATGTCTCCCAGAGATGTAGTTCCGTCATCGCCAGTCTTTGTGTAAATGCGCGTTAAATTAACCATGTGCCTACCCTATAAGTAGACTGCCGCTATGGCATCTCACGACCGCTTCCGCATAGTTGGCGGAACCTCCCTGCGGGGAGAAGTCTCTGTAACAGGTGCCAAGAACTCAGTTTTAAAGCTTATGGCAGCCTCATTGCTGGCCGCTGGCACAACAACAATTAGAAACGTTCCAGACATCGCCGATGTAGACATCATGGCTGACCTATTGACCAGGCTTGGTTGCACCGTTGTTCGTGGGGCAGATACCGTCACAATAACCGTGCCTCAAGAACCCGCACATCGCGCTGATTATGATTTGGTTCGAAAGATGCGTGCATCAATCAATGTCCTTGGTCCATTAGTTGCACGAGTTGGTCAAGCCGATGTTGCACTTCCTGGTGGAGATGCCATTGGTTCACGTGGATTAGATTTTCATATCAAGGGTCTTGAATCTCTTGGAGCAAAAGCCCACATTGAACATGGGTATGTAATTGCGGAAGCACCTAATGGGTTAACTGGTGCACCTGTTGAACTTGATTTCCCAAGTGTAGGTGCGACAGAAAACATCATGACAGCTGCGGTTTTAGCAAAGGGTGTAACAACAATTGATAACGCGGCGCGCGAGCCCGACATCGTTGATCTTGGCGAATTTCTGATTTCAATGGGTGCAAAGATCGAAGGTTTAGGTACCCCGCTTATCACGATCACTGGTGTTGAAACCTTGCAACCAACTGATCACACAACAATTACTGATCGCATCATCACCGGAACCTGGGCCTTTGCTGCAGCAATGACTCGTGGTGACATCACAATTCATGGCGCAGTTCCAGAACATCTTGAATTGCCTTTAGAAAAATTAGCTTCAGCTGGGGCAATCATTACTTCTACTGCCGATGGAATCCGCGTAAAGATGGATGTACGACCACAGGCAATTGATGTGGCAACACTTCCCTACCCAGGTTTTCCAACAGATTTGTTACCAATGGTCATCGCCCTGAACTCAATTGCCGATGGGCACTCATTAGTAACTGAAAATGTCTTTGAATCCCGCTTTATGTTCGTCAACGAACTGAGCCGTTTAGGCGCACAAGTCAGCGTAGATGGCCATCATGCATCAATAACTGGCGTGGAAGAACTATCTGGCGCACCAGTTGAAGCCCACGATATTCGTGCGGGTGCAGGATTAATCTTG